>Ga0307372_10000315_pt1 | contig 86470 bp, 75 predicted proteins | sample OX1MG_FD_202533 | JGI IMG/M metagenome (GOLD analysis project Ga0307372, IMG submission 202533) | Soil microbial communities from Risofladan, Vaasa, Finland - OX-1 | ecosystem: Environmental > Terrestrial > Soil > Coastal area > Acid sulfate soil | place: Finland: Risofladan, Vaasa | collected... | reverse complement strand
AAGTGAAGGGCGGCCGGAAAAACTGTGATGAAGATGAAACCAAAACTACAAACGACACGCCCCAGGAGGGGCGAAATAACCGGCCGGACTCTACTTATAACTGGTGGGAAGTTGGGGTGCAGGCCAGTGATGGCATCGGGCGTCGCAGTGTCGCTCGGCACACTCACCCAGCAGTTTGCCGGCGCCGCAGATCAGCGCGGGGTTGGTACTGGAAGGCGTCGTGATCAAGCGTAGTTTCGTGACGGGCCACCTTTGCGTGCGTTTCAGCCTTGCGCCGGATCGTCACGCCGGGGCTTATCGCCGCGCTTTGGAATGCTTTCCTGGGTTGGTACGGTAAACCAAGGCCGCTCGCTCCCCGATCGACGCACCTCGCAATCAGGTCGCCGTCCCTGGTCGAGGTTCGGTCAGCAGTTCAGCCTGGTCGCATGGCCTGCCAGTTCGCGGTTGATGTAAATTCGAACTCGTTGCTTTGGCCTTCGATACAGTGGCATACGGAATCCTTGCCGATGTTGTAGTCGTCACCCACGCCGCCTTCGTGGGCTTTGTGTTGTTCGGGTTCGCGGCGATCGTGATGGGCGTCGCGCTCGACTGGGAGTGGGTGCGAAACCTGCGCTTTCGCCTCGCCCATCTGATCGCGATCGCAGTGGTTTGCCTCGACGCATTGCTCGGTTTCCGCTGTCCGCTGACGACGCTCGAGAACCGGCTGCGCGCCAGGGCGGGGCAGGCGCGCTACCCCGGCGATTTTATCGGCTACTGGGCGCATCGGCTGATCTTCTATAGCGCCCCGCGCTGGGTCTTTGCCGACTTGTACCTCGGCTTTGGCGCCCTGGTGGTGCTGGTCTTCTGGCTGGCGCCGCCCCGGCGACAAAGGTGAAAGCGATCGTGCTGCCGTTCGCGTTTTGATGCCGGGGCCGAATATTATCGGACCTGAACGGAAGCACGCCTCTTGCTGCGTAATATCTCAATAGCGATCTACTGCGGGTTGGCGCTGGCGACAACCGGATGCCTTGCCGGCGCGGCCCTGCAGTTGGTCCCGGAGGTCGCGCAGCTCGCTACCGGGGCGGGTGCGCTCGGCGCCAGCGCGGTCCATGGCGACGATAAGCTCGACCAGCAAAGCGACGCACCGGGTGCGGCCTGCGACGATATAAAAGCCTCGGCGCCGCTGGTAATCGAACTCCGGACGGCCGCGTCCGCTCCGCTCAGCTTTCGGAATCTGATCCTGGTCACGCCGCACAAAAAAACCCCCTATTGGGAGGCGCAGGGCGACTGGCGCGCGGGCAGCGACCTGGCCCGGATGGGATTCGACCCGCCATTGGAGAAGTTGCTGCCGGCGGGCCCGCAATCCTATATCGTCTACGCGCCCTTGCAGCCGCGCGATGAGCGCGAGCAGGGCCAGCTTGAGAACCTGATGGTGGCGTTCGGCGCCGACGTCGGCACGTTCCAGTCGCAGCAGCGCACTTTTGATTACACGATCGTGACCCGGCTGCCATGTTTTCCCGTCCCGCAATAAGTCACGCTGTCGTCGGCACGCGCACAGCCCGGAGGAGAAATTGTGATGACAGGCCTATCAGCGAGCGCCGCGATGCGCGGCGGTCAGGAATTCTTCGTCGGCCAACGGCCGCATCAGATGTACGTCCAGCGTTGGACACCCGCCGACGGGGCCGCGGCCAGGCCCGCGCCGATCGTGTTGATCCACGGCGGCGTCCACACCGGGGTCTGCTGGACCACCACGCCCGATGGCAATCCCGGATGGGCGCCGTACCTGGCGAGCGTCGGCTGGCCGGTCTATGTGGTCGATTGGCCGGGCGTCGGACGCTCCGGCTTCGCTCCCGATTACCTGACGATGGGACCGACGCCGATCGTCGACGCGCTGCTCGCACTGCTCGAACGCCTCGGTCCCGCGATCCTGGTCGGGCACAGTATCGGCGCCGCCTTGTCGTTCAAAGTCGCCGACCGAACGGCTGAGCGGGTGCGCGCGATCGTCGCCTTGACGCCCGGACCGATCGCCAACGTCCCGTTTCCGATCCCGCTCAAGCCGGCTGACGCAGCGGCCTATTTCGGCGCCGACGAGGCGCGCCGCTTCTTCATCACTTCCGAGCGCTTCCCGACCGAGGCCACCGAACAATACCTGAGCTCGCTGGTGCCGATGAGCCCCAGTATCGAGAACTCGCTCGGCGACCGCGGCCGCGACGATTTTCGTATCAATCACCCGGCGACGGTCGGCCGCGTTCCGATCCTGTTCCTGGCCGCCGACGGCGACCCGCTCGCCACCAATGCCGTCACCGAGCCGATGGCGAAGCTGTTTGGCGTCGCGCACACGCTGGTCGGCCGCGATTGGGGCCTGCCCGGCTTCGGTCACATGCTGATCATCGAGCGCGGCACGCTGGATATCGCCGCGCGGGTTTCAGCCTGGCTCGAGGATGCCGCCGCGAAGACGCCGTGAGCCGAGCGCGCAACAGCGCGTTTGCCAAGTTTTCCGCTGCGCCAAGTTTTCTTGGCGCCCCTGCCAAGCTGCATCCTCTCGACTGCCGGCGATTGTCGATGCTCGAGGCTTCGATTCCATAGTAAAATCAATCAATTAATCGTTGACGACTGGATGGTACAAAGATTGCTCAAATCAAGGGCTGTTCGAGAGGAGTCAACGGAGCCATGGAAACTTACGTCAAGGAAAAACGGTATGGCCAGCGCATCTTCAGCAGCGGTCCGGCCAGCGCGCCCCAGACCGATGTGGAAAGCGCGCTCATGAGCATCGCAGCGGTGCGCTTCGACGCGTTTCGCGACCATTTCGGACGGGAACCGCTTCAGGATGAGCCCTTGTTCTTCGATCCCGAGGCCGATTCCCCGGTTGAAGCCAACCCTTCCCAGGCGCACGCCCAGTTGCTTGATGCCTGCCGGGCGATGGGTGTCGCACCTTCGATGCTGGAGAATTTCTGGAACCTGGCGCAGGCCGATGCAGTGTAGGTTCGTCGCCTCGATGCGGCTGTTCCGACCAAGCCGGCTATAATTTCGGCCGCCATTCCCACCACAACCTCAGCAGCACGGCTGCGCCGGGTTTGATGAGCGCGCGGGACCTCCTCTCGCGCCCAAGGCTAACCAGTGGCGCTAACTTCTGCTGCTATCGTGAAAATCGTTGGCGAGGCGCAACCCGATCTGCTGGGGGTCGATCGTCATACTGCCCGAGGTCATTTTGACCTGCAGGTCGAAACTGGCGATATAACTGCGCCCGCTTAGGTCGGAAAGGTAAACCTCGAAGGGCACCCGCTTCTCACCGTCGTGACCAACGCTCGACAGCATCGCCGCCTTCAGCTTATCGGTCGGAAAAGAAAAGGATCCGTTGCTTGGAATGATCCGCGCTTGCTCATCGATGTTCCTGGGGAAACCTTCCAGCTTGTCACCCCAGAGATCCAGGTCGGCATCGCCCTTGTTGTAAAGATTGAGCTGCCCCGCGCCCGGTACCAATGAGACGGATGGCGCCTGCTCTACCGGACCGATGGCGCTCCATTGCCAGCAACCGCTCATGGCCAGCAATGCTGCAAGGAGGATTGGAAGAGCAATCCGCCCGGCTAAATTTCGCTGCCGCAGCCTCACAGAGATCCTCCGTCGCTCCGAGGAGACGCTCCGCGACCCCTCAATCGCGGCCGCGGCCGCCCTCAATTCAGCAGGCCGATCGTTAGCCATTTACCGTCCCTGGCCAGATTCCAGACGTTCGCCAGCATCGCAGGCACGAGGCCGGTCTTGCGGCAGGCATCGTCAAGTTGGACCTGGATCTGGGAAGGACTGGCCTGAATGGGAGTATCGGCCTCGGGATCGAAGTACAAAGGCTCATCGGGTAGCGGTTCCCGTCCGAAGTGATCGCAAAACGCTTTGAAACGCACCGCTGCGACCTTCAGAAGCGCGCGATGCAGATCGACATGCGGAGCGCTTTCAAGGCTCCGACTATGATTGACGCCGCGGTGGAGATACCGCTTTCCCCCTGATTGAGTTTGCATAGCCCCCGTTTCTCCTCGCAGACAATAATTGACAGCTTCGCAATCCCTGTACCGCCTGGTCGCCAGGGGCTAACTAGCTGATTTTGCACAAAGATCGAAAATCGCCCGGTCGATGATCGCCGGGCATCCGAGAGCGCTACTTGGCACTAGCGCCAAGAAAACTTGGCACAGCGATTAAGCCTTGCGGCACCAGGATCGTATCCATGACCGACTCCTCTCCGAACCAAGCGCCTGACGCAATTGCCCGCGCGGCACTTTTTTGATTAACACAGGCTGCGGAGGAGCCATGATCGAGTTTGCAGTGCTGGACAACGGACCGACCGACCTGTCGATCAAGAAGATGCCGAGTGCCCGAGGGTGATCTCGAGGCGATGCATGAGTCGCGCCGCCGCACGACGCTCAACCAGGTGCGGATGGTTATCCTCGCCGAGCAGCTCGGTTTCCATTACTCGTTTTTCACCGAGCATCATTTCCAGCCGGAGGGCGCCGAATACAATTCGAGCCCGTTGATTCTTGGCGCGGCGATCGCGGCCCGCACCAGGCGCATCCGCATCGGGCAGATGGCCAACATCCTGTCGTGGTGGCATCCCATCCGGTTGGCCGAGCAGGCCGCGATGGTCGACGTCTTGAGCGGCGGACGCCTCGAGTTCGGCATCGGCCGCGGCGCGCAGCCGCGCGAGACCGAGGTCTTCGGCCACGTCTTCGGTTCGAGCAGTTCCGACGACGAGCGCACCCGGGCCTATTGCGACGAGTGCTACGAGATCATCATCAAGGCCTGGACCCAGCCGTCGTTTTCGCATTACGGGGAATTTTTCAGCCTGCCGCCGAAATGGACCAGTCATCATCATGCGATGACGATCGAATATTTTTCGCAGGCCGGCATCGGCCGCAGCGTCGATCAGGTGCTGCAACTCGGCGCGCCGACCGGCAGGCCGATCCCGCTTTACTCGCACAGCACGACGCTCAAGGAGATGTCGGTCTATCCGCAACCGGTGCAGAAGCCTCATCCGCAGGTCTGGCAGCCGATCGTGGTCAGCACCCGCACCATCAAGGAGACCGCCAGAAAAGGCATCAACGCGGTGTTCGTCGCCAGCGCCGTCGATCGGGTGCATCAGGAAGTCGCCACCTATTACGAGGAAGCCGAGAAGCATCACTTCCCCGACCGTCTGCAGCGGGGACAATTCAAGCGCGGCTGGGATTGCGCGAACAAGCGCGGGGTCTGCCATTTCCAGGGCGTGCACATCGTGGATCACGGCATCGGCAACATGGAACGGGTGCGCAGGGGCGCGAACCACGTGTGGGATTATCTCTCCGCGTTTGTGCCGCCGGGCGTTTCGTCGCTGGTGCCGCCGGTGGTCGAGGGCAACGCGCCGAGCTTTTTCGGCAGCACGCAGCAGGTTATCGATGCCTTCATGCAGATCAAGCAGGCCGGCGGCTACGAGGACTTTCTGTGCACCGCGGGGTTCAGCTTCCCGAGTATGTCGAAGGAAGAAGTCGCCGAGCAGATGCAGGCCTTCGCCGATGACGTCATGCCGGTGCTGAAGCGCGAATGCGGCGGCTCTCCGCAGCCTGTCGAACCGGATTCTGCGCTGCAGATTTGACCGCGGCCCGGCCGCAGTCGCATTAGCTTCCGTACCCCCAACCCGGCGAGTTGAAGCTCGTGGCGGATGCCACCTGTCGCGCTGGGAATCGCGTCGCGAATTCCACTGGCGGAATCGCGAGACCGACCAAGCCCGAGAGCCCGGGATTCATCCGCTGCCGGCAGCTCAACCCCGGTGTTGATAAACACAGAAATCGCTCCGCGTCGATCCTTCACTTCGGCAACCCTCGTTCAGGATGACAATAAAAAGGCTTCTTTTTTGTCATCCTGGGCTTCAGCGAAGGATCTACGCGAAGCGATCAATCTCTTTCTCCGCATTTGCTAGAGATGATTGCGATGTGCCGGCCGTAAATTGCCCGCCCGCGAAGAGATGTAAGGAAAAACGGGAGGCGGGCTTTCGCCCGTCTCTCGTCTTACTCAGAGAACAGCGGCGACTGTCCTCTAACGGATCATCCTAAATCTTACAATATCGGGCAGGCGCCGGACGACGCGTTACCCTTAAGGGGTCCAAACTTGAGGTAACCACTGTATGGGCCGCTGGTAACACTGATCACGCCATAATCCGGACCAGAGGCCTTAGAGCCCTGACCATTGTCCTGGACACAGATGAAGGCTTCTCCTTCGCCCGGTATCGTCGGGTTCGTCGAGATGTACCTGAACTCCGACGCATAGACCGGCCCGTCTCCCGCCTGACTAAGAAGATTCAAGCCATTGCAGAGTGTACAAGCTGCGACCGCGTAGTTGCTGTCCTCGGGACTAACACACTCGCCAGTGTTCTCCAGTTCGACGCTATTTAGCTTCACTGTACCGGGCATGGCTTCGTGCCCGACGTAGTTCACGCTGCCGACGATGTAGCCGGAACAGTTGTCACCCGAAAAGGTAAAGGTCGCCTTTCCATTGGTCGATGCTTTATTGGGTATCGTTCCGCCCCCTGAGAAGGTCCCTGGGATGGCGCAGCCTGAGAGGCTCGCCAGCAGGAACGCCAAGCAAGCGGCAGTGGCAAATTTGAAATAGTTTAACATCACTCCCTCCAAACGAATTCCGAAGACCGTCCAATAAACAAAGCTGCACGAACGGGCCATGGTGTATAAGATTTTTCGGGCCGCAAACTTCAGCCCAGCCGGGTTCGGCGGATCCCGACCTCCCGCGCCCACCAGTCCGGTCAACGACGATGACTGATTCATAACTCTCGTGATATTTCATATTGATTCATAGTACGGTTAGTACCTGTTTAGATTAATATCAAATAAAAAAGATTAATTGGAGAAACTAGCCCATAACACGGGTCAACATGTCACTTTTAGAATCTTATGGATGCTTTTGTGCGCTGCGTTGGGAGAGACACTTCCGGTTGGGGTGCAAGCTGTGATGAAGAAGTACGAGGCCTTCCTCAGCTAGGTTGGCGCGAAAAAATCGATGAGGGCGTAAGCATCGGCATCGGGCGACGCCTGCGAATTGGAACTCCGAGCCCGCTCAACGAGCGGCCGCGGGCCTATCCAGATGCGCCGCGATAAGCTGATGAGCGAACGGGGGCGAAACGCATGTCCTACCTGAGATTCTGGCCGCTGCGCTGGCTGACGATCGATTACTCGCCGCATCCCGAAGAGCGCACGTTCATGGAACGGGCGCAGACTCGCCGGCAGGGTGAGGTCGAGGTCACCGTTGCAGTGCCGAGTGACCCGGAGGGCGAACGCCTGTTTGGGGTCCGCTTGGCGCGCCGCGGACTGCAGGCCGTATGGCTGGAGCTGAAGAACGGCGGGCCGGACGCCTTATGGCTTGACCGGGTGCGGCTGTCTCCCAACTATTACACCCCACTGGAGGCCGCCAACCTGGTGCGCTTCGCCATCGGCAAGCGGCTGGTGGGTTTCGGGATGCTGGGATGGCTGTTCCTGCCGCTGCTTGCGCTGCTACCGCTCAAGCTGCTCGGTGCGCGTGCCGCCAACCGGCGCCTGGAAAAACTTTTCCGATCGCTGGGTTTCCCCACCGGCGTCATCGCGGCCGGCGAGAACTTCAGCGGTTTCCTGTTCACGCCGCTCGACGAAGGGGTCAAGCGCCTCGACGTACGGCTGCTGGCGCGCAGCCATGCGCTTGATTTCCCATTCACGGTCGACGTGCCGGGGTTGATGCTCCCGCATCCCGTGGAGGAGAAGAGCGCGGTCGGCGAGCTGCAAGAGCTCGACGAGGCCGCGCTTCAGCTCTGGCTGGAGCAGCAACCGCGCTGTACCAGCGACGCGCGCGGAACGGTCGAGGGAGACCCGCTCAACCTGGTGATCGTCGGCGCCCACGCCACCATCCAGGAGTGCCTGAGCTCCCGCTGGGACGAGACCGAATCAATCACCATGGCGACCGCCTGGAAGACCGCCAGGGCCTTCGTGCTGGAATCGCAATACCGCTACGCCCCGGTGAGTCCGCTGTACCTGGGCGGACGCCGGCAGGATCTCGCGCTGCAGCGCGCCCGCTTGCGCCTCAACCAGCGCCTCCATCTGCGGCTGTGGGCCACGCGCCTGCGCTTGGGCGGCCAGCCGGTCTGGATCGGTCAGGTCAGTCGCGATATCGGCGTGCGCTTCACGCTGCGAACCTGGAGCCTGACGACCCACCAAATCGATCCCGATGTTGATGAGGCGCGCGACTATGTGCTGGATGATTTGATGATGGCCGGTCACGTCGGCCGGCTCGGCTTCGTCTCGGGCGTGGAGGCCGCGTCCGCCGCGACGCCACGTCGCAACCTGACGGGCGATCCGTACTTTACCGATGGTCTGCGGGCGGTTGCGGTACTCTCCCGCACCCGCGTCGCGCCCGCGTTCCTGTCATGGTCGTCAGTGGCGGCTTTCGGTGAGGCCTCCTGATGTTCGACGACACCTGATCGATTCGCGCCGAGGCAAGAATATCCAATGGCCGGTTACGAAGATGTTAACGATGCTGCACGACTGTCGCAGGATCCGACCTTTCGGCTGATCGGTTCGCAGAGGATTCGGCAGCGTGGGGTAGCGTTAACCTCGCGCTTGCAGTCGTTCGAGACCGTGGTGCTGACACAGGAGGACAACCCAAAACTCGGCGGACAATTCCGTTTGCCGACTACCGGGTATCAATGCGAGATTAATTTGGTCTGAAAAATGGAAATTCCGGATGAATACGTGCCCATGGTACCGCGCCGTGCGCTATCTGCCGTTGTTATAATCGCGATGACTCTGGCGCTGGGGACATTTTCCCAGGCCGACGCGGCGAAGAACTTGAGACTCCGCGGGATGGTCGAGAGCAACGGGGCAGGTCTGAGCGGTTACAATGTCTCGCTGTACGCCAGCTTCGTCACGTCGCCCAGGAAGATCAAAGTCCTCGGCACTGCGGTAACCGATTCGTCGGGCCAGTTCGAGTTCGATTACAAGATGCCGTCGCACCGCCCGGCGGTCGTGTACCTCCTTGCGGCCAATGGGCAGGCGATGCTCGCGAGCGCAATCAGTGACGGTCCCGTTACGGGCTATGTGTCAGTCAATGAGATAACGACGGTCGCAACCGGCTTTGCGTTCGCGCAATTCGTGACTGCGCAGGGACTCGCTGGCAACCGGTACGGGATGCTCAACGCGGTGCACATGGCGGCGAATATGGCGAACCCGCAGACCGGCAAGATTGCCGACGTGCTCGCGCTGCCGCCCAACGGGCCTGAAACAGAAGCGCTGGATACATTCAATTCGCTCGCCAATATGGTCGCCAACTGCGTGCAATCGTCGGGCGGCTGCGCCGATTTGCTTGCGGCTGCGACGGTATCGGGCGCAGCGGCTCCGCAGAACGTGCTTGAGGCGGTGGCGGATATCGCGAAATATCCGTGGTCGAACAATGACGCTCTGTTCAACTTGTCGACCGAAAATCCCGTATACACGCCCGCGTTGAGCGCAGCGCCGCACGCATGGACGATTTTTCTGAAATTCACCGGCAGCTTTTCCAGCCAGCAGGACGCGAGCAACATGCTCAACGGTCCCGGTAATTTCGCGATCGACAAAAAAGGATACCTCTGGGTCAATAACAACTACACGCCTGCCAAGCCCGCGGATTCCGTATGCCCGGGCGAGCGGCTGCTGAAATACTATCCGTGGGGAGAAAACTTCCCGGGCTCTCCCTACTTCGGCGGAGGGCTGTCCGGAGCCGGCTTCGGCATCACGATCGCCCCCAGCAACCGAATCTGGGTGGCCAATTTCGGTTTCAGCAGCAATGGTTGTTCGGTCCCTCCGCTTGCCAACAGCGTTTCGCTGTTCCGGCCCAACGGCAAGCCGATCTCGCCCGACACGGGTTACACGGCGGGTCCGATGTCGTGGCCGATGTCGGCCGTGGCGGATCGCAAGGGAAATATCTGGATTAGCGACTGTGAGACCGACGCGGTCACGATTTATCCGAACGGCAAGCCGCGCAGGGCGTTCCAGGTCCCGTTCCCGATTGCCAATCCGTCCAGCAACGGCGATCCGGTCGCCAAACCGTTCGGAATAGCGTTCGATGCCAAGGGCGATGCGTGGGTGGCGGGCACGCTGAACAGCACGATGGCCGTGTACGGGCGCAAGGGCAAATTGCTGCAGCTCATTGCGTCGACGAACAATAAAAATGAGGCTCAGCTCCTCCGCCCGGTCGGAGTCGCATCCGATCCCGAGGGGAACATCTGGGTCGCCGATTCAGACTACCTGGATCCGCCATGCCCTTCTGGGTTGCCCGACCTCGGCCCAGCAACGAATCCGGGAATAACCCTGTTCCGCCCTTCGAGCGCCGATCCTTATACCGGCGAGTTCTTTCCCGGAGCCGGCGTAACCGGAGGCGGTGCGACGCTGCCGTGGGGAATCGCGGTGGACGGAAACGGTACGGTATGGGTGGCCAACTTCGGATTTCCGCTTGCGGATTCACCTTGGCCGGCGCCGAATCGGGTCAGCAACTTCTGCGGCGTTGAAACCTCGAAATGTCCGCCGGGCAAGCAAAGCGTCGGCGCAGCGATCTCACCGAATGGCACGGGCTATGAGAGCGAATCGCTCGATCGCAACACCGGCGTTGCGATCGACCCATCCGGAAACGTCTGGCTTGCTAATAACTGGAAGCGGGTACCTCTTCTGAATAACCCGGGTCAAAACGCGATCGTCGTGCTGGTCGGCGCCGCTGGGCCGTTAAAAACCCCGTTGATCGGAACGCCGAAAACGTTTTCGCAGTAGGCGGCTCTGAGAATCCGGACAGCGCCGAGCCCTCTAACCCGATGGCTGGGCGTTCCGCATTCCTCGCGGCGCCGGTGCACGGCGGATTCCGACTTACTAGTTGCCTTTCCGGTCGTTTCTGCCAACAAAGATCACTTCGTGGAGCGGTTCGCTAATATTGTCGGTCGTCACGAGCAGGCTGAGTTTATGGACGCTTAGACGCGATGAATACCCCGGCGTGCGCGCTCAGGCAGGCGCGCTGCTCACCAGCCACATCGCCGGCATCACCAATGTCGATTGGCTGCAGGCCGACGCCGCCACGGCGACGCTGGACGGATTCGATTTGCTGGTTGCCAGTCTTGGACGACGCGCATCACCGACCCCAAACAATTCAACGCCGATCAGCTTGCCTTCTGGAATCGAAATAACTTGTCGAGGCGCCCTGGAAACGAAAAGGAACGGCGGCCGGCGCGACTGCGGCTACGGTTGGACGGCTGCGGAAAACCGGGTATAGCTCAGGAGCAGGGCGGGTCGCCCATGCTATGATTCCAGATCGGCGGATTCGATCGCCCGGAGGTGGCAGATGATTCACTACAGCAAAGGACGAGTACCGCGGCAGGCTCACGTCGGCATCCCTGAAGGGCTGTTCGAAGAGGAGCACGGACGCGAAGGATTTGCCGGCCGCGTCAGCCAATTCTACCGCCTCCATCCGCCCACCGAATGGACCCGGATCGAGGGTCCGCTGCGGCCGCGCGGCATCAACGCCTATGCGCTCGACACGCCTGACCGGCGCGATCCGCAGGGCACGCCGCTGCGCGTCTTCTACAACGACGACGTGGCGATTTCGATCTCGCGCCGCTCCGAGGCGATGCCGTTCTGTTTCCGCAATGCCGACGGCGACGAGCTGCACTTCATCCACAAGGGCAAGGGTCTGCTGCGCAGCGAGTACGGGCCGCTGCGTTACGAGGAGGGCGACTACCTGGTGATTCCCAAGGGCACCAGTTACCAGATGGTGCCCGATCGATCGGAGAACTTCAGCCTGATCCTCGAGGCCCGCGGCCAGATCGAATTTCCCGATCGCGGCAATATCGGTCATTACGCGCCGTTCGACTACGGCGTGGTCGAAACTCCCGAGCCCGAGCCGATCGAGGATGACGGGCACGAGTGGGAGCTGCGCATCAAGCGCCGCGGCCAGATGACCTCGGTGTTCTACAACTTCTGCCCGCTCGACGTGGCCGGATGGAAGGGCAACCTGACCGTGCGCAAGCTCAACATCCGCGATATCCGCCCGCTGCTGAGCGAGGGGATTCATCTGCCACCCAGCGCGCACTGCACCTTTCAGGCGCCGGGGGTGGCGATCTGCACCTTCATGCCGCGCCCGCTGGAGACCGATCCCAAGGCCGCGCGGCTGCCCTGGTATCATCGCAATATCGACGTCGATGAAGTGTTCTTCGTGCACAGCGGCTCGTTCTCGTTCTCGGGCCGTCCGACCGGCCGCGGCGCGGGTATATTGACGCTCAATCCGCAGGGACTGCATCACGGCCCCAAGCGCGCCGACCTCGAGCTGGCGCAAAAGGAATGGCGTCGCGACGCGCGGCTGGAAGGATGCGCGGTCAATATCGATTGCTTCGGTCCGCTGGAGGCGACGCCCGAAGCCGATGCGCCCGAAGCCAAGTTCGCGTTCTGATCCGCAAGCGCGAGCTCCCCGACGAGCGGCGAATCAACCGGGAGGTTCGGCGACGTGCGGCTTTGCGGCATCTGCGTACCGCCCTGAACGGCGCCTCCAATTCCCCGCGCAGGCGCGTGCTTCCCTGTTTTGCTGTTGCAGGGAACGTCCCGGGGAGACGCTCGGCATCGAAAATGCCAGGATGTTCCCGGTGAAGAGATGCCCGTGATGCAGAATGCGCAACCGGTCGGCAGCGCGTTGACTGATTACGGCGTCGTCGCATGGATTTTTTACGGCCTGCTTTCAGTCGGTGGCCATTGGATTGGCGCTGCGCTCGGCGCACTGGTGATCGGACTTGCAATCCTGGCACACGAATACAGTTGTCATTCCGTCAAGATTCTGAATTGCACCGCGGCGGCATTTTTCGCCTTCTCGCTGGTGACGACCATCGCGGTCGGCTCGGCGCTGTTCAAGAACTACAATGTATTTCTTGTCTGGTCGGTGTATGCCGTGGTCGCCTGGGGAACGCTGCTGGTCGGGTTCCCCTTCACGATCCAATATGCTCGCGAGCAGGCGCCGCGCGAGGTCTGGGATCATCCGCTGTTCATGCGCCTCAACGTAATTCTCACCGTGCTCTTCGGCCTGATGTTCACGGTCAACAGCGGCCTGGGCGTGATTGCCTTGCGAACCGGGCATTGGCTTACGATCGGCCTGCTCCTGCCGATGGCACTGATGATCGCCTGTATGGTTTTCAGCGCGCGATACCCGAAACGCTATGCGCTGCGTTTCGCTCCTGAGTGGGCCGCGGCGCAGGCGGCACGAGCGTGAAGTACGAACGACAGGACGCTTGCCGATCAGTGATGTTAGCGGGGCGGCGTGACTTGTATGAGGGATGTCTCGGGCGGCGCCGCAGTGAGGCAACCTACGCATACGCGGCGGCGAACGCGATGCTCGCCGTATACGTTCTGGCCACCGGGCACTGGTCCCTGTGGGGATAACCGCGCTCCGGAAGTAGGGGCTTGAAAGAACTTTTACTGCCAGACCTTTGCGAAGGAAGGTCGTTCGGTCTAGACGATTGCCGGCGTCTCCCTAGCGCATGTCTGCCCAGAAGCGCCGCAGCCGGGAGGAGTGCGTAGTCAATATCGATTGCCTCGACCCGCTGGAGGCCACGCCCGAAGCGGATGCCTGTGGAGTTTCCCTTGACGGAGAACGGCATCCAACTGGAATCTTGCGAATTCGACGCGGCCAACTACACGAACCCCGATCTGGCACAAGAAAATTTGGCTAGCGGTCGTCTACGTCGCCTCGAGCGTTGGCGCCGGGCTAATGGGCGAGAGGCGGGGACTCAACCTCTCGCTACCAGATAATGCTGGTCGGTCAGTGCGACGTGCACCTTCTGCTAGTCACAGCGTGCAGGCCGCCGATGACTGACTCAGCCAGCTGCAGGCAAACAGCTTATACACACTTCACAGGCTGCGCCGGGAGGCTGTGTCTGGGAGGTCTCACCGCTTAGGTTGGTACAGGTATCGTTATTGTGGCATGGGCTCGCATTCGTGCCGACTGTGCAACTTGAGACAATCTTCACTTCGCCTGAGCTGTTATTTACGCACGCGTAGGTGGGGGTGGCCGTTTCAGCGCTTTGTAAAGTCTGGCCTACGGTTTCCCAGCCGTCTGGAGTCGGATAGCCGTAGAGTGTGTTCTTCGAGACAATAACTGGCAGCGGTGTACCGCTAGTATCAGCAACACAGTTGTAGCCTCCGCTGAGAAAGAGGTCGCCCTGACCACATTCCAGGCTAAGATTAAAGACACCGTTAGCAGAAACAGGGATATAGCCTGTGCAGCTCTCTACCGGAACAACCTGCGCAAATGCAGGAGCTGCTGATGCCGCAATCGCGATCAACCCAAGCGCCAAGGCGCCTACCATTAGCGTTCTCATCTCACTAATTCCTTACCCGGGCCGCTTCTCATCCCCGGACAATGCGGGTTGCGTGGCGCTGCTGCCGAAGAGATATCTGAAATCCGGAGTTCATTCGGTAACTCCGTTCGCGTGCACTGATTCTTGATTCTGACCCGTGAAAGTTTTTACCCGAAATTTCGGTTTTTCAAGTCTCCCCGCAGTATCGCTCTGGCATCAGCCGGTTTGTCAAACGAAGGTTCGAGCTCGGGTTTGAGCCCAAACGTGGTGACGGTGCCGATAGCGGAGGAGTTGGCGTTTCGCCCGCTCCGCAAATTCGTTTCCTCCGACTTCGAGACCGTGTCGCCGCGCGAATTCACCTGGCTCGCTCTGATCGCTTCGTCGATTCTATTTGGCGCACTCCATCAACAATGGCTGGCGGGCACCATTGCGGGGCTGCTGTTCGCCTATGCGTTCTATCGGGGCGGCCGTCTCAGTGAAGCAATCTACGCGCACGCAACAGCCAACGCTCTCCTCGCCGCATACGTTATGGCCACCGGGCACTGGTCGTTATGGGGGTGACCGCGCCCCGGAAGGAAGAGCACCGTCAATATCGATTGCTTCGGCCTGCTGGAGGCCCCGCCCGAAGCCGATGCGCGCCGAAGCAAAGTTAGTGATCTGATCGGCAAGCGCATTTCCTCTGTCGAGAAATCGCGCATCCTTGCGACAAGCGGAGCGGTGTGTGAAGGTCGCAAAAGTCCGGGGAGGTCACAATGAAAACGCGATCCTCGAGGCACATCAACGTCGTGCGGAATGACGTTTAAGTCATATGCGATCGTTTCCCAGTTCTGAAAGCGACCCACTTGGTCGCGCGAAGACGGCTGAGCCGGTATACACAGCGATTCACCCGCGACTCGATCTGATCATAGTAGCCGGTATTTTCGCCGCCGCAGCGGCGCTTTTTACATCCCTTCCGACGCGTCAATATCTGGCAGTTGATGGCGCCATCCGATGCCTGTTCGTCTATTGGCACGGGCGTCCGATGGCTGGTGGTAACAATCATCTCCTGTATTTTGTCGATGTTTATTTCTGGACCCGAGCGCTCGCCCTCGCCGGCGTGAAAGCTAAGAGCCCGTTCGCATTCGTCCGATTGACGCAGTTGATGAATGCGCTCGCGGCCTCCGGCTGTGTGGCTCTGTTTTGGATTCTTTCTCGACGGGCAACTGGAAGCCTGGCGGTTAGCATTGGCGCGGCGCTTGCCTACGCCTTTTCACGCTCTTTCGTGCTGCACGCCACCTCGAGTGCGGAACCGATGCTTGGCCTGTTCTGGAGTTTCCTTTCCGTTTTCGTGGTTACGGTTGGGCTCGCGAGGTCGTCTCGCATGCTGATTATTGCGGCCGGTGCGCTGCTGCTGTTGGCGATGGCGACTTACGAAAGCATGGTACTCATCGGTCCTGCCGAATTGGTTTTGATCTGCTGTTGGGGCGACAGGCGGCGATTTCTACCATGGTTCCTGGCGGGATGCTTGTCGGGTGCGTTAATTATCTATCCGCTTACCTACGCGATGTCAGGGACAACGAGTAGTGGCGCGATATTTCAGCGCTTCTTTCAAATGGGCGGCGGCGAGCACGTCTACGGAGGAATCCGGCCCGCCAAAGTGCTTAATCTACCGATGGGTCTTGCGAACTCGCTGGTGCCGAGCTTGCCGCCCGGCTATGCAGGTCTCCGTTGGTTGTTTTTTACGAATGGCTTTACGCAATCGACTCTCCTGGCACTGATAGCTGCGATAGCGGGCATCGCGTGGGTCGTCTGGACACTATGCCGTCTCGTCGTCTGGAACAAACTTCAGCATCGGCAGCGCCTGGTCCTTGGCTGTTGCGCCGTCGCGTTGGTGTTCGACGCCTTCCCATTGATTTTTTGGGATCCTCTTTACGACAAACTCTGGTTGCAGCCAATTGCCGTGATCATTCTTGCATGGAGCGTGATCTTCGACGCGTGGCTACGCAACAGACGCCCGCGTCCGCTGCGTGTCCTGCCGGAAGCTTTGTTGCTGGCGATAGTCGTTGTCGTTGGTCTGGCGGGAGCAATCGAGGCACACGAATCGGCAACGCCATGCCTCGATGGTGCGCAAGAACTAGCCACGATGCTGCATCCCAACGACCTACTGATAAGGAGTTGGGACCCGATCTCGCTCCTGTACAGCGCATTTTGGGGCCGGGGCGCGAGGACTTTCGACATCCCGACGGTCGCTTCCACTAGTGGTCCGCAGACCATTCGACTGCTCCACGATGAGATCGAGCGGACCCGGGGTGACGTTTACTCGGTTGGCGTTCTCGATATGCCGGAGGACGTATGGACGCCTTTCCTGGGAGACAAAATCCACTTCCCCTACGATTCGCTCGATCCGATACGAGCCTGTGCCAAGCGGGTTACGTCGCTATCTTGTGGCGACCATGACGAAATACTGTGGAAGATCCCGGATGGCTGCCGGCAGAAATTTTGAGTTTGGCCGCGATTGCCCTTTTGGGAAATCAGGACGGCGCGACGGGAGGGAGCTTGCGCTCTTCGGCTTACGCGCCGACGGGTTCCTCCCCTGAGCTTATACCGATGACCGCGAACACAAGTCCGACCGCATCCTCGAGGCCCGGTGCGATCGCGCTGACGATAACTGGTCCCTACATACTGGAGGCCATGCACGAAGGGAATGCGCCCGAGGCAGTTCGCGTCCTGATCAGTCCCACCTCACTGAAGCGCCGGCCGACGATCCGCAAATAGGCGCGATAGAGTCCTAGCATGCCCAGATTTTCCCAAAGGAGGCGCCCGACGCGGTAGCACCGGTCCACCACGGGGAGTAAAGAATGAGCTCCATGGGTATGCGCGGGTGAATGCGAAGTGCGCCGCCAACAGACAGACGGGCGCACGCTCTTGACGATGCCGTTGTAGCGAGATGCGAATTTTGGTGGTCAACTGGTTCCCGCACGTCGCGGGAGGAGCGGAGACCTATCTGCGCGGGCTGTTCCCCGCCCTCATCAAGCAAGGTCATGAAGTCGCGCTGGCCTATGCGTATCCGCTGATTTCCGGCCGGGAATCATTGGCGGTCGAATTGCCGTTGCGTCTTTTCCGGCTGTCGAATCAGGATTTAGAGGCGTCGCTGTCGGCGCTCGATTCCTGGGCCCCGGATGTCGCCTACGCGCACAGTCAGGGCGACCCGAATCTCGAGCGCGCCCTGATAGATAGATATCCTTCGGTGCTTTTCGGCCATAACTATTTCGGCACCTGCTCGACCGGAGAGAAGTCGTTCGCCTTCCCGCGCGCACGACCCTGTACGCGGCGCTATGGCCCGATGTGCCTGGTATTGCATTATCCGCGGCGCTGCGGCGGGTTGAATCCATTGACGGCGTGGCACGAATTCCAGAAGCAGGGGGCGCGCAATCGCAATCTGCGCCGCTACCGCGCGATCGTCGTCGCCAGCCGGCACATGGCGGCGGAATTCCGCAACAACGGCGTTCCGGCCGATCGAGTCCATCAGGTCTCCCTGCCGTTCGGCGAGGGGCTCCGCAATACGGCCCCGCCCGAGCCCAGGGAATCGCACGGCCGGCTGTTGATGGTGGGGCGGTTGACGCGCGGCAAAGGGGGCGAACATCTGCTGCGCGCAATTCCGATCGCCGCCCGACGGCTGGGCGTCGCCCTGCGGCTGACGATCGCCGGTGGCGGACCCGAACAGGCCCGCCTCGAAGGTCTGGCGCGGCGGCTGGGAGTCGCCGTAGATTTCGCCGGATGGGTCGATTCCGCACGTCGCGATGCGCTGATGCGCGAGGCTGACCTGCTGGTGATCCCGAGTGTCTGGCCGGAGCCTTTCGGGCTGGTCGGACTTGAAGCCGGATGCGTGGGCTTGCCGTCGGTCTCATATGCAGTAGGAGGAATAACCGAGTGGTTGATTCCCGGTGAAGGCGGCGAACTTGCCCCGGGCGATCCGCCGACGCCGGCAGGTCTGGCGGCCGCGATAGTGCGAGCGCTGAAGGATGGGGGTCATCATCAGCGGCTCCGGCGGGGCGCCTGGGAGATCGTCAACCGCTTTGACATGGCTTCCCATCTGGCGAGGCTCGAGCCGATCCTGGCCGCAGCCGCCAGCGAGCAGAGAACCGTCGGCCGACCTGCAGTTGGATAATCATGAGATTCCTGTTCGTCTCGGATTTCGTCGAGGAGCCCGATAGCGGAGCGGCCGGAAGTCTTCTGGCTATCGGGGAAGCCCTGCGGCAGGGCGGAAATTCCGTCGATTACATCTGGAGAGGCGATCAATCCAATCGGATTAAGCATCCGCGTCTCGACCAGATGCTCGAGCTTCCGAAGCGGCAGTACGAGCAGGTAGCGCGGCAACTGAACCAAGCCGACTACGACGTTGTGATAGTCAGCCAGCCTTACGCCTACCAAGTCTATGAGCGCCTGATTTCCAGGCATCCGAACACGCTGTTTCTTAATCGTACGCATGGCTGGGAAGAGCGCGGATACGAGGCGGAGCAGCGCTTCAACTGGCGCAGGGACTCTGGTCCCGCCGGCACATTGCTGAGAACCATGAGTCGCATCTTCACGCGACGTGCATGTCGGCGCACCGCACGTTCGGCGGCTGGCATCATCTCGCCGTCGAGCCCTTGCGCAAGATTTATCGTCGATCGCTATGACCTCCCGGCGACCAGGGTGGCGGTTATTCCGTATGGCCTGGATGCCGGGTTCCGAGAGATGCCGCTGCGGCAGCCAATCGACCGTGCGGAGATGCGGATGCTGTTCGCGGGACAATATCTGCCGCGCAAGGGGACTCGGCTGCTGGAATCGCTGCTGCCTCGGATCGCGCGAGACTATCCCAACGCCCTGATGACCTTCGTCGTTCCCAGCGAATCAATGGAACTGGTGAATTCGATTTATCGGGGCGCCTTTGAGACCCGACTAAGAGTTCTCGAATGGGTACCCCGCGGTCAGTTGCGAGATATCTATCTGGAGCACGACCTGTTTCTGTTTCCCTCATTGTTCGAGGGCTTTGGAAAGGTCTGTCTGGAAGCGATGGCCTTGGGACTGTGCGTGATTGGTTACGACGAAGGGGGTCTTTCGGACCTCACCACTTCCGGTCGTGAGGCGCTCTTTTGTGCACCGGGGAGCGAGGCCGCCTACGCCGAATTCATCGACGCGGTGCTGCGGAATCCGGCCTGGGCGCGCGATATCGGTATTCGCGCCCAGCGACTGGCGCGTAATCGGACCTGGGCGCGAACTGCCGAGGAGACCGAGAATTTCTGTGCCCGGTTGATCACCTTCCGGCGCACTGGCGGAGAGCATGCAGTGGTTTGAAGACCCGGCCATTGTTCGGCAGCTCCCGCGGCACTTTCGCGTCTACGCGGCCTACTGCCGGATGATGGTTGACGGTCATCGCGGCGTAGTTCGAGGCGGGTCCTTCCTGCTGCGCGTCTCGCGCCGGCTTTCGCCCTTGTTCGGGTGGGCCGACAATGCCCGGGTCATTATCAATGGGCGCACGATTTATCTCGATCTTCTCGACTCGCGGGTTCTCACCGTGTTCGGCGAGATGAGCGAATACGGTCTCGAGTCGGTCGTGCTGGCGCGTGCGATACATCAGGGGGACACGTTCCTGGACATCGGAGCCAATCACGGCAGCTTCTCGCTGCTCGCCCGCGACCGAGTCGGAGAATCCGGATCAGTGATCGCATTTGAGCCGCAACCGCGTCTGGCGATGCTGCTGCAGCGATCGTTCGAGGCCAATGGCTTCAGCAATTGCGTGGTCCATAATCTTGCGCTGCACGAGCGGACGGGGACGATGGAACTCTTCATCCCGGCGACAGGCTCCGGCTCGGCAGGATTGTATGAACGTTTCTCCGCGACTGGCGCTTATCAGCGGGCGACCGTCGAGGTTGCTCCCTTCGACCAGGCGGTCGAATGGCAGAGGCTACCGGGAAAGATATTCATGAAGATTGACGCGGAAGGGAGCGAGTTGGCGATCATTGCCGGAGCCGAACAGATGCTCAGGCAACGACGTCCGGAAATCCTGCTGGAATTGAACCCTACCAGCGCAACGGCTGCCGGATATTCTGTCCGCGAGTTGCTCGAGCGACTGTTTGATTTCGGTTATACGCACGGCTCCGAACTCGACCAGTACCCCCGGGGGGTGCCGCTGCGCGACCTCGACGACTCTCGCCAGCGCAACGTCATTATCCAGGTCAACAGCATCGCCGGGCGGTGAGAGTGCCCATGGACCAGCCAGACAGACAACCTTGAGTTGTTCGGTGCTGGTCGTCGGTTCGGCCGGCTGTCATGGGAAGCGGTCGCGAAACGGGGTTTGCCCTGTCTGCCTTCGACGCAGGCGCCGCAAAAGCGTTGGCTTGGGTGGGAGGTTCGCGTAAGATCCCGGGCGAACAAGCCGGCTGTCTTGATTCCGGGGGCTTTACCGGGTTTTCGGCTTGATTGACACGCTCTAAGTAGTCTGATTATGTTAACGCTAACTTTAAAGCTACGGGTTTCTCATCGGCGCTTGCTTCCCTCTATTGCTTACAGGACTTCCCGGGTACCTTCGGCGAGCGCAGAGATTTGGCTCAGGGCCGGCTCTTTTTGATGTAGAAGCGATGGCCGGGTGACCCGCCGATTCCGGGATTTTGGGGGGTCACTGTTTGGGTCGGACATTATGCAGTGGCTCTGCGCTGCAGTGAGCAGGGGAGCACCCCATTCCAGCTTTTTCGCAAGCCTGGACGTGGGACGGCGGACGCGCGCTCACTTGCTGAGGGCTTTCCAGCTTCCATCAATTACTACTCGAGCGCCTGATACTTGAACGCGGCCGACGAACGCCAGAAGCCGGCAGTTATCTGCAGTTATTTGCGAGCAGGATGAAGCCTTTTCCGCATGAGTAGTTTTCTCGATATCATCGATGAGCGACGGTTATGGCGTAGGGCCGGCGGTCAGCGGGCGGTTACACGGGCTTCGCTGCCGCTGATACTGGCCACGGCGGCAGTCCTGGCGTTGCTCGGATGCTCTGCGTCGGCGCCCGTAACTCGTGGAGGGATGGCTACACCGCCGGTCGGCACCAGTACCGATGAGCGGGTTCCCAGCGCCGCCAACTCACCGCTTAATCAGCAGCGGCTGCAAGAGTTGTGGGATAAGCGGACCACGGCCGGCAGCCAACCGCTCGATTATCCGATCGGTCCGGGCGATGTCATTGATATTTCGGTGCCGGCAATGGACGAGTTGAAGGAGCGCACCGTGCGCGTGAGCGGTTCGGGTGATATCGAGCTACCGCTTATCGGTACCATCGCCGCCGGCGGCCTGACCGAAGCCCAGCTTACCGACAAGCTCAGGCAGGCGGTCGGCAAATATATGTACCAGCCGCAGGTGGAGGTTTTCGTCCGCGAGTATCACAGCCGCCAGGTGGCAGTGGTCGGCAGCGTTCGCTCACCCGGCCTCATCACTTTACAGGGCACCGGCCAGACCGTCCTCGACGCGATCACCAAGGCCGGCGGGATGACCCCCGACGCCGCCGACGAGGTCGTCATTTTGCCCGAAGCCGCCGACGGGCCAGCCCGGCTCGAACAGATTGCGGAGTCCTACAATCACGACTCCGATCCCGCCACGAAGGTCGAAAAGCCGCGCGTGGCTCCGGTCGCCGAGAACACTCCGCCGATACACCAGCACGACGGGGCATCGGGGCCGCCGACGCTGGCCGAAGTCGAGGCCAACCTCAGCAATGGACCGGCGGTGGTGATTCCGCTGAAAAACTCCGCGCTTGTCACGAACCACAATTATCTCAATCTGCCGGTCGCGCCGGGCGACGTAATCGTGGTTCCCGGTGGCGGCAACGTGATGGTGACGGGATGGGTTTACCGTCCCGGGTTTTTCCAGGTCGGCTCGGGATTGACGGTGCTGGGTGCGGTCGGATCGGCGGGCGGCGCGATGTACGCGGCTGACCCTACCTCCGCGGTCCTCATCCGCAGCGATGCCACGGGGAACAAGGTCGAAATCCCGGTCAACCTCAAGCGCATCGCCAAGGGCGAAGATCCCGATATCCCGGTGCGCGCCAACGACGTCATCGATGTGCCCTATTCAGACCTGAGAATTGGGCCCTATGTGGTATACAACGTTCTTACCAGGATGATGGTGCCGCTGCCGGCCTACTGAAGAAGCATCGTGGCAAACGAACCCTCGCCATATTTTATCAGCCGCAACGGCCAGAACGAGGCCGCGATCGACACCTCGTACCATCGCACCTTCGAGGAAGATGAGCGGACGCTCGATCTGCTCAATTACTGGATTACCTTCAAGAAGCATCGCTGGCTGATCGGTTCGGTTACTGCGGCGGTGGTGGTGATCGTCGCGATTCGCGTGGCGATGATGACGCCGCTGTATACCGCCACCTCCACTATCCTGTTGCGGCCCGGCACCCCGCAGATTCTCCAGAACCACGCGGGGGAGTCGGACAACCAATCAACCAGCGACTTCTTTGACCCGGATACCTTCATCAAGACCCAGTCGGTGATCCTGAAGAGCCGGACCCTGGCCGCCAGCGTGATTCAGGACGAGGGCCTGACCAGCGACCCGGTCTTCCTCGGGCGCGGCAAGACCAGCCCGAGCCTGCTGAAGACGCTGAAGTATAATATCGCCGCGATGTTCGGGATACGTTTGGCCCGGCCCGCCGGCGAGGGGATGTCGAGCAAGCCAATCCCGGTCAACCGGCTGATCGGCGCCTATCTGGGTTCGTTGGAGATCAAGCCGATCCCTGACACCGAGCTGGTGAGGATCATCTTCACCACGCCCAATCCCCAGCTTTCGGCCAAGCTCGCCAATGCACACGCGCGCGCCTATATCCGCGAGGGCATCGAGCTTCGCCGCCAGGCCAACGCCGAGGCCGAGCAGTTCCTGCGCAGCAAGCTGGTCGAGCTCAAGGAAAAGCTCGAGAAGTCGGAACTGGCGCTCAACAGCTACCGGCGCGAGAAGGGCATCGTGCCCGGGCTGATGTCGATGGACGGCAAGGATACGGTGGTGCTCGATCGGCTGACCGAGCTCAGCCGGGAAATCACCTCCGCCCAGGTCGCACGGATTGGCCTGGAGGCGCAGGTTCAGCAGATCGCCAAGCACGGCTACATCGATATTCCGACGCCGACCGGGGCGGCAGGAACCGACAGCGTCAAGAACCAGCTCAACGCGACGATGGCCGATTACGCGGCGATGGCGCAAAAGTTCAAGCCCGACTATCCGCCGCTGCGTCAATTGAAGGCGCGGCTCGATGAACTGCAGCGCGATTACAGCCAGGAACTCGCCAAACGCGCCGCCATCATCAAGGCCGAGTACCAGGCTGCCCAGACCAAGGAAGACGAGCTCCAGACCGAGCTCAACCAGGAGCGGACCCAGGCGCTCGGCCTCAACGACGCCGCGGTCGAGTACGCGATCCTGCGGCGCGAGGTCGATACCAATCGCGACCTCTACAACAGCGTGCTGCAGCGCATGAAGGATGTCGGCCTCGCGGCCGAGAGCCAGTCCTCCAATATCGTCGTCGTCGATGAAGCCCAGCCGCCCGGTGCACCCTCCAGTCCCCATCGCATGGTCGATATCCTGCAGGCGATCGCCTTCGGCCTGGCGCTTGGAATCGCGCTGGCTTTCCTGATCGAATACCAGGACAAGACCCTCAAGACTCCCGACCAGGTGGAAATCTATCTGCATCTGCCGAATCTGGCGGCGGTCCCGGCTTTCTGGCGTCCGGAATCGCGAACTTTCACCAGAAATATGCGCAAGCGGCTCGATCCCGCGAGCAAGTCCGGCTCCGAGCCCGAGGACACCAACGGCAAGCCCGCCCATGTCGCTAACGGTTCCCTGCTGCCGTCGCATCGCCGCGAGCTGGCCGGCACGCTCAATCGCTACTCGGTTATCGGCGAGGCTTATCGCACGCTGCGAACCGCGCTGATGCTGTCGCGGGCCGGCGCCGCCCCGAAGACCATCCTTTTCACCAGCGCCTCGAACTCCGAAGGCAAGACCGTAAGCTCGCTGAATACCGCGTTGGTCTTTGCTCATACCGGCGTGAAGGTCCTGCTGGTGGACGTCGATCTGCGGCGGCCGCGATGCCATAAGGTGCTCGGGATGGATAACACGCTGGGCCTGAGCCAGGTCCTGGCGGGCGCGCGCGTGCTCAAGGATGTAATCCGCTCGACCGATATCGACTCGCTGTGGCTGCTGGCGTCCGGATCGGTTCCGCCGAATCCGTCCGAGCTGGTCGGCTCGGAAAAGATGCGCGAAACCTTGAACGAGCTGGTGAGCCAGTTCGACATCGTGATCCTCGATTCACCGCCGATTCTGCCTGTCACCGACGGAATCCTGTTATCGACGATGGTGGACGGGGTGGTGTTGGTGGTTAATTCCTCGAAGACTGCGAAACAGCACGTCCGCGCGGCCTGCGCCAAACTGGCCTTCGCGCGCGCCAAGGTTTTCGGCGTTCTGCTCAACGAGGTCGACGTCAACAGCCAGCATTATCAATACTACCGGCGCTATTACGGCAGCTACGACACTTACCATCCCTACTCGTCGGACTTCTCCGCGGAGGAGTCGGCTGACGAACCAGCCGATGGTGATTTACCTCGCGCCGAGAACTCTTGACCAGCCTCCCGGGGGAAGTGAAGCTCGCTGAACGGCCCGGCGAGGTCCGCCGGGCGGGAATAGCTCCTGCAAGCCCGCTGGAAAAAGCTCGATTACTGCGTCCAGGCCGTGATGCTGGTCCTGGTCGTGGTGAGCCCGTTCGCCTTCGGCAGCGTTCATCCGCTGGCTTACAAACCGCTGGAGGCGGCGCTGTTCGGACTGGCGTGCGTATGGTGCTTCAAATCGGCGGGATTCATCCGCATCGGAGTCACCGGTGCCGGCGCCGAATTGCCGGGTCCGCTGTTCCTGGCGATTCCGATGCTGGCCTTCGCGGTCTGGACTGTTCTCCAAATCGTGCCGCTACCTCCCTCGGTAATCGGCGCCTTATCGCCCAATACCTACCAAATCTACGCGCACACGCTCGACGGATGGCCGCAGGCGGCTCCGTATCGTGCTTTGACTTCCAGCGCGCCGGTCGCGATCCCGGTCCCGCGCCCGAAGCAGGCGGGGCCGGTAGTGCTGCCCACCCGCAACGAGGTCGAAAACGGCGCTTCCGTGCCGTTCGCACCGCGCTCCGCTGACTCCGTCGCAGTGGTGCCGAAGCCGGTGATCGATACCGGCCCTTCGGTGTCGCACCTGGCCGGCTGGATCTATGGCGGGCGATGGCGTCCGCTGACGCTGGCGCCGGTGCTGACGTTCTCCAGCCTGCTGGTGCTGCTGGCTAGTGGATGCGCCTTTTTTCTCGCCGCCTTCTATCCGTTTGGCGAGAGCGATAAACCGGCCGCGGCCGAAGCCCGCTTCGCGCGGACGATGCTGCGCGCCTTACTGGCAACCGGCTTCGCGATCGCGTTCGTCGGCTTGATCCAGCGCGCCACCTGGAACGGTAAGCTGCTATGGTTTTTCGTCCCATATGACTGGGGGAACACGCTGGTTGGCCAGGCGCAGCGGGCGTGCGGACCGTTCGTCGATCCCGATCATTTCGCCGGCTACCTCGCGATGATTTTTCCGCTCGCGCTGGCCTGCGCCGTGTTCCCCAACGTGCTCGCACCGCGGCGCGCGTCGGCCGCCTTCAGGGTCCAATGCGCGGTGGCGGCCTTCGTGATTTTCGTCGCGGTGCTGCTCAGCCTGTCGCGAGCGGGCTGGCTCGGGCTGATGGTCGGTACGACCGTGATGTTCGTGCTGGCGTTGCCGGGCGGCGCCGCCGAGTTCGGCCCGGAATCGGCCCCGGTCCGAATCACCGGTGTGCGCCTGGCGATACTCGGGATCGTCGGGTTGTTATGCGCAGCCGTGATGTTTATCGGGCCGGCCGCGCGGGTTGAGACCGCGGCGCGGTTCAACGAAACCACCTCGGGGATCGGCACGATCGCCGAGCGGATCACCACCTGGAGAGGCGGCCTCCGCCTGATACGCGATTTTCCGCTGTTCGGCGTGGGCCTCGGCGCATGGCCCGAAATTTTCTCGCGTTATCAACTGCCGCCCTGGACCCAGCTATTCGCCGACGAGGCCCACAACGATTATCTGCAGTTGATCGCCGAGAGCGGCGTGGTCGGGATTCTGCTTTGCGGCTGGGCGGTTGCTCGGGTGATGCGCGCGATCGCCTCCGGCTGGCGTCGTCTCAACTCCGCAACGTTGCCGGTTATCGCGGCGATCGTGGCCGGAATTGCGGCGATGGGAGCGATCGAGTTGTTCGACTTCGATTTGCGGATCCCGGCGCTCGGCCTGCTGCTGGCGGTGATGGCCGGGGTCGCGCTGCGGATCGTCCGGATCGCGTCGGCGGCGGATTGGGAAATCGCCGCGCCGCCGCCGCGTATCGTGCGCAGCCTGGCGCTGACCGGTGGCGCCGTCGCTGCGGGATTAGTCGTCGCCGCGCTAGCCCAGAACTCGAAAGTCTATCCCTACAACCTGCGCGTGCCGCGCAGCCTTGCCGAAGCCCGCGACGCCCTGGTTACTTATCCCGCCAACTCTCTCCCTCATCTGGGACTGGCCTTTATCGAACACAACCCGGCTGTGCGCGATGCCGAGTTCGCCCGTGCGGTGTGGCTCGATCCGCTCAGTCCCGAAATCCGCGACCGCTACGCGCGAGCCCTGGTGATCGAAGGCAAGCCCGCCGAAGCGCTCGAACAGATCCGGCGCTCGCTGCTCTACTGCCCGAGCTTCCTGCCGCAGAGCCATCCTTACCTCGTTCCGCGCCTGATTCTGTGGTTTCCCCCGGCGCTAAAGGAGGCGGTCGAACAGGGCTTGGCCGAAGCGGTCGAGCGCGGCTACCCGCAAGCTCCCCAATCGCTGGGCGATTACTATTCGATGTTCGGCCGCTACGCCGACGAGGCCCGCATGTACGCCCGGGTGGGTCGTCGCGTGGATGATCCGGTAACACGCGCCCGCTATCTGAAGCAGGCCGGCGAAGCCTACGTGCGCGCCGGCGATCCGGATGCCGCCCTGCTGGTGTTTCGGCAGGCGGCGGACGCGATGCCCGACGATTCGACTATCTACGCCGACATGGCGGCGCTGGTCTATGGACCGCGCCATGACCTTGCCGGCGCCGAGCGCGTCGCCGCACAGGGTATCGAGAACGGCGCCGATCCGTATGTGCTCTCGGTTGCGGTCGGCGATGCCGCGCTCGCTGCCGGGTCGCTCAAGAAAGCGGAGAAGGCCTATGAGCAGGCGCTCGAGTATCGGCCCGACGCGTACGATCTGCTGATCCGCCTAAGCTCGGTCTATGCGAGCGACAGCAGACCCGAGCGCGCTATCCTGACGCTCAACCGGGCGGCCGAGGTTCGTCCCGACGCGGCCGGCACCTACTACGAGATAGCCCGCCTGGAAGAGGGGCGCTACCATTATTACGAAGCCGAGCAGGACTATCGCCAGGCGGTCAGGCTCTCGCCCGGCAATCCCCAGTTCCAGGACGGCCTGGCTGAATTCGAGCATAAGCTCAAGGCCGAGTCGGCGGCCGAACACATTGCGCCGACGCCATGAACCAACCTTCGCAAGCTCTCGACGGGAGCCATCGGGCGGCGGCCGCGCTCCCGCCGCTGAAGATTCTGTATCTCAACCCATCGGGGTCGCTGGGCGGCGCAGAACGCAGCCTGCTCGATATGATCGCGAGCCTCAGGGCGGCTCGTCCCGAATGGCAATTGTCGTTGATCGCGGGGGAGGATGGAGCGCTGGTGCGGGGCGTCCGGGCGCTCGGCGCGACGGCCGCCGTGCTGCCGCTCCCCCGATCGCTTGCGCGCCTCGGCGATGCTGGCGCCGGCGGACCCGCCGGAATCCAGGTTGGGCGGCTGGCGCTAGTCGCCTCGATGGCCAATGCGGCGTTGGCGACCCGGCGCTATGTTCGCTCGATGGCGCGCGCGATCAATGAGGCAGGGCCGACCGTAATCCATACCAACGGCTTCAAGATGCACCTGATCGCGGCGCAGGCCGCCGGCGGTAGAATCCCGATCATCTGGCACGTCCACGATTACGTCAGCAGCCGGCCGGTGATGGTGCGGCTGATGCGCCTTGGATCGCGCCGCTGCGCGATGGCGATTGCGAATTCCCGCGGCGTTCAGGCCGACCTCGAGGCGAGCTGTCCGAATCGGCTCGCGGTCGCCACGGTCTACAATGCCGTCGATCTCGGGTACTTCAGCCCGCGCGGTCCGATCGCGGACCTTGACGCGCTGGCAGGAATCGCGCCCGCGCCCGCCGCTACGGTGCGCATCGGACTGGTCGCTACGCTGGCCCGTTGGAAGGGCCATGAGTTGTTCCTGCGCGCGCTGGCAGCGCTGCCGCCGGAGATGCCGGTGCGTGGCTACGTGATCGGCGACGCGATCTACTCAACCCACGGCAGCCAGTGGTCGATTCCGGAGCTGCGCGCGACGGCTGAGCGATTGGGCGTCGCCGAACGAACCGGCTTTTGCGGCTTCGTTGAGGATGTCGCCGCGGCGATCCGTGCGCTCGACGTCATGGTCCATGCCAGCACCGAGCGGGAGCCGTTCGGGCTGGCGATCGCGGAGGCGATGGCGTGCGGCAAGCCGGTGATCGCGAGCCGGGCGAGCGGCGCCGCCGAGATCGTCGGCGCTGCGACCGGCGTACTATCGTATCGTCCCGGTGACGTCGCCGAACTGGCGGAGCGGATCGGCGAGCTGGTGCGCGATCGCGATGAGCGGGCGCGCCTCGGCGGCCTCGGCCGCGCGGCGGCCGAGCGACTGTTCACCCGTTCGCGGCTGGCCTCCGAATTGATTACGATCTACGAACGAGTGCAAAGCATACCGATCTAGATGCGCGCCCTTTCTGTCATCAGCGGACGACTGTTTGGCGGCGTCGAGAGCCAGCTGATTACGGGAGCGAGATTTCGCGGACTGGCTCCCGGCATGGAGCCCGAGTTTGCGCTCTGCTTCGAGGGCAGGCTTTACGAAGCTCTGCGCAGCGTCGGCGTGCCCGTCCATATAATCGGTGCCGCACGCGCCAGAAATCCGCTGCAGGTGATTCGCGCGCGCCGCCGCCTTGACCAGGTTATCCGCGATCGTAGTATCGACGTGGTTGCCTGTCACATGCCGTGGGCTCTGGCGATGTTCGGTCCGGTGGTGCGCTCCGCCGGTCGGCCTTTGGTCTTCTGGATGCATGGCGACGCCAAGGGACAACACTGGGTTGAACGATGGGCAAAGCTCACTCGTCCGGACCTGGCGATCTGCAATAGCAAGTTCACAGCGTCGACCCTGCCCGCACTTTATCCCGGAATGAATGCCGTAGTGATTACTTACCCGGTTGCGCCGGGCGAGTTTAACTTCTCTCCAGACGACGGCCCGGCAGTACGACGGGAGCTGAAGACGCCGCCCGAAGCGATCGTGATCACGCAGGTCTGCCGGATGGAACCGTGGAAGGGCCATCGACTTCATCTCGAGGCGCTATCCCGTTTGCGATCGATCCCTGGCTGGATCTGCTGGATAGTGGGGGGGGCGCAGCGCGACCGCGAAATGAGATATGTAGCGGAACTGAAGGCGATCGCCGAGCGGTCAGGAATCGCCGATCGTGTACGATTCGTTGGTGAGCGGCGAGATGTGCCGCGGCTTCTGCACGCGGCGGATATCTATTGCCAGCCAAATACCGGGCCGGAGCCGTTTGGAATCGCCCTGATCGAGGCGCTTTACGCCGGTCTTCCAGTGGTTACCTCCGCGATGGGCGGCGCGCCCGAGTTCATCGATTCCGAGGTCGGATTTCTTACCGAAACGAATCCCGACGCGGTCGCAGCGGCGCTTAAGCGACTGATCGAGGACGGTCCGATGCGCCGCAGATTGGGCGAGGCGGGCCCCGGGCGCGCGCGCCAACTGACCGATCCCGCCTTGCAGCTCCCACGTCTTAGGGAAGCGCTGAATGAGCTGGTCGCACGTCATGGCCGGGAGCACGCCGCCGCCGCGCTCTGAGGTTGCCGACCGCGCGCTCCTGAGCGGCGGTGCGAGTTCGCCCGAGATCTACCGGATGGTGGCCACGGCGCTGCGAGGGTTGCCCACAAACGGCGGCACGGTTCTCGACGTGGGATGCGGCTCGGGGCGGCTGTGGGAGTTCGTAAGCGAGGCATTTTCGCGCTATCTGGGTGTCGATGTGGTGCGCTATGAAGGGTTTCCCCCCGAGGCGGAACTGGTGCAGGCCGATCTCGAGGCGCTCCCGCTGCCGTTGCCCGCAGGATGCGCCGATGTCGTTGCGGCCATCGAGACCATCGAACACCTCGAGAATCCGCGCGCCTTCATGCGCGAGTTGGCGCGCCTGGCGCGCCCCGGCGGCATCGTGATCGTCACCACCCCGAACCAGCTCAGTCTGCTCAGCAAGTTGACGCTGGTCCTGAAGAACCGCTTCAATGCCTTCCAGGACGTTCAGTATCCGGCGCATCTGACGGCCTTGCTGGAGGTCGACTTGCTCAGGATCGCACGCGAAGCTGGCCTGATCGAGCCGCGTATCGCCTACAGTGGCAGCGGTCGAATCGTTTTTACCCCCTGGCACTATCCTGACTGGTTGCCGCGCCGATGGCCGCGCGCAATGTCTGATAACGTTTGCGTGTTTGCCCGGAAAGCGGGTGATCGCTGATGGATCACCCTCGCACTTTACCGGGGATAACTGATCGATGCTCGGGATAATCCTGTGCACCGCGGCGATGGTCGGTTGCTTTGCCGCGGGCTACCGTTCGCTGGTCCGGGGCCTGTGCGCCCTGATGACGGTCGGATACGCCTACGGCATCGTCCGCGCCAACGTACCCCAGCCGATCATGCATTTCATCTTCGACGCCGGCACGGTCGGCCTCTATCTGGCAATGTTCACGCGTGGCGCGACGCCGGCGCAATGGTCGCGGCTCAAGGTCGTGCAGCCCTGGATGACGCTGCTGATCGGCTGGCCGGTCGTCCTGTTCTTCCTGCCGATTCAGGACCCATGGATCCAGCTGGTCGGCCTGCGCGGGCAAATCTACTTCCTGGGGTTCATCCTGATCGGTGCGATGATCGAGCCGGAGGACTGCTACACGCTGGCGCGATGGTTCGCGGTGCTCAATCTGATCGTCTTCGGCTTCGCGATCGCCGAGTACATCAAAGGTGTGCCGACGTTCTATCCCAAGAATGCCAACACCATGATCATCTATGCCTCGAACGACGTATCGATGAGCGGTTCTTTCTTACGGATACCGGCCACCTTCGTTAATTCCGCCTCATACAGCGGCATGATGGTCGCAACGGTACCGCTGCTGCTTGGAGCCTGGAACCAGAAACGCGCCGGCTGGAAGCATTTCTACCTGCTGTCGGCTGCCCTCGTCGCCAGTGGACTGGGCGTGTTCATGGGCGCGTCACGGGCCCAAGCTGTTATTCTAGTGATAATGCTTGGCGGCGCGTTCATCATCGGCCATCTCTCGATTAAGGTGGTCGTGCGTTCCGCGATTGCCCTCGCCTGCGTCGGGTGGGTAGTCGCACATAACCCGCGCATGCAGCGGTTCACGACCCTGGATAACACCAACTACGTCAAGCAACGGATCAGCGGCAGCGTCAATGAATCCTTCCTGAACGCCTTGGTCGATTACCCGATGGGCAACGGGCTGGGCGGCGGCGGCACCAGCATCCCGTTCTTCCTGCAGGATCAGCTGCGCAACCCCGTCAACATCGAGAACGAGTACGGACGAATTCTCCTCGAGCAGGGAATCCCGGGGCTGCTGATCTGGATCGGGTTCCTGCTCTGGGCGTTCACCACTCCGTTGCCCCGGCGCGATACCGGCTGGTTGCTGACGCTCAAACTCCTGCGCATCTACATTCCGCTGTGTTTTGCATCGGCGATCATCGGCACGGGCTTGATGACCGCAATCCCCGGCGCGCCGCTTCTGATGTTATTTGTTGGCCTGTTCACAACCGCACGATTCGCCCAACGAAAGCTGGCGTTCAAACCAGCCGCCTGGACTGGCCTCCGACCGACGGAGGCGACCCGCATGGTCGAGACAAATTGAGGAAACCGTGAGCAGCTCAAGGACTGCACGAACGGTCAGGAACGTTAGAACAGAGTTGGAACTTAGTAGAGGGAGGCCGCTTTTGGGCTACAAAGCGATAAAATCTGAGACTAACGACCAAGGTACCGGTCCGATAAAAAATGCCGCGCACACGGAACCGCCAGAAAGAAGGCGGCTCATTCGTCTATTGGACGAGGAGATTCAGTACATCTTCGCTCGCGCGCAGTTACCTGACAGCGACCCCCCTCTATGGAGCATGGACGACCTGAAGTGGTACCTCAAAATGGCCAAGAACTGGTCAGTTGTTGCGCTGTCTGAACTCGCGTCTCAGCGGCCGCCCGGACGGCTGCTTGATGTAGGTGCCTTCTATTGTCTTGCGAGCGGAGCCGCCTATCGCATGGGATGGCAAAGCAGCGGCGTCGATTTTCGCCCGATTCCGAACTACTCGGGACTTGGCGATCCTGCACGCAATGCGGCTACAGCGGTTTGTAACATCTGTACGGATCCGTTGCCGTTCGAGTCGGAATCTTTTGACGCGGTTCTCTTTCTCGAAGTTCTGGAGCACCTACCTTACTCGCCCGCGCCGGCGTTCCGCGAGATGCGCCGGGTCTTAAGACCGGGTGGACGATTATATCTGACGACACCCAACCCGGCCTCTCTTTCCAGGATCTGCGCGCTGTTGTCAGGCGCAAATCATGAACCGTCAGCGGAAAGTGTTCTTCTGGAGGACGACACGTTCACCTACAAGGGGCGTACATTCTTCCGCTCCGGGCGCGAACATCGCCTATGGACGGCGAGAGAACTAACTAGATACCTTCCTTCGTGGGGCTTCCGCGTAGTCGACAGTTACTATTATAGCACTACGTTCTTTAACCCGGACTATGCTTCGTTCAAGCAGCGTCTTCGAGCGACCATCAACACAACTCTGCGGCCGTTCGCTCGCCGGATTCCACTGCTGGGCGGTGGTGGGCTGTTTTTTTTGGCCGAGGCGCGCGGCAACGACGAACCAGCGAAATAGATGCGACGTGGAACCGCGCGGCGCATGATGTTGGCTATCGACCTGGCGAAGATGATACTTGAGCCTACTAGGGCGTCCACGGTCACTGTTGTCTTATCTGGCCGCCAACCGGCGGAGACAACCCGCATGGTCAAGACAAATTGAGGAACCCGTTAGTGCTAGCTGAAGGTTGATGAAAGCCAAAGAATTCCTTGCCCGTGCACCAGCCTTACACAGCGAGGCAGCCGCGAGCCCCCGACACAGCGCCCCGTTAGAGGAACGCACCAAGGGCGGTCTTCATGCATTCCTGCTTCCCACCATCGTGAAGTTAGACGACCTGTCGTCGGATTTACCGATTCTTGACTTAGCCTGCGGCACCGGCGCCTGGCTAAAACGGCTGCACGGAGCGGGTTATCGTGATTTGTGGGGCGTGGATCGCGATGAAGAGGGATTCGGCGCAGCCGATTTGGCGCGCTTCTTCCACGCCGATCTCGATTGTCCCGACGGAATACTTGATAAAGTCGGAGAGCGGAAATTTGCCTTGGTGACGATGATCAATCATCGAGCACGTCGCTGATCCTGCGCGGTTGGTGCGCCTCGCTTACGATGCACTAAAGCCTGGCGGCTGGATGTTGATCACGTCACCGAACATCTACTCTGTGCGCGCCCGTGTCAGGTTTCTGTTGAGTGCTGGTGTCCCATTTTTCGAACCGACTGCTCACTCGACCCCAATCCAGCTAGATCACATTCACCCGCTCGTGCTTCAGGCCTATCAGCGCAAGATCTTCGCACCCCTCGAATTGCCGCTCGTCCGCGTTTGGACGTACCCTGAGGGTAGCAGTTCAAGCAATCGATGGTTTGCGCGGCTCGCGGCGCGGGCGATCAGATTAATGTTGTCTGACGAACTTCCGGGCGACTCGCTTTGCCTTCTCTTGCGGAAGTCGGAATAACGGATAAGGTGAGGCACCTCTTGCTCCAAATCTGGAGGGTGGCGATCAAATTGAGACGATTCCCCTGCGGGTGGTTCGTCCTGCGGCATCGTGGATCGTAGGTCGCATTGGCGGCGCCCTTCACAGTATCGAGCCACTTGAACTCGGCGAAAGTCGGAGCGAACCGGAGTCCCGCTTCGCGGCCGTGGGTGATAGTGGCCGGCGGATTCCATCGCAAGGGCGGGATGGACAAAGCCAACATGGCGCTCGCCGCCTACCTCGCCGACCGCGGTCATCCGCTGCACCTGGTTGCCCATGAGGTCGAATCGTCGCTGGCTTCCAGAGCTGGCGTGCGAGTCTATCCGGTGGCGAAACCGGCCGGCTCCTATTTCCTCGGCGAGTGGATGCTGGCCGAACGGGGCAGACGTGTCGCCCGCGCAGTCAGCGCCGCGGCGCCCGTCGCGCGCGTGATCGTGAATGGCGGCAACTGCAACTGGCCCGACGTCAACTGGGTCCACTCGGTGCATCATGCCTGGCCGCTGCGCGACGATCGCGCGCCGGCGTGGTTTCGAATCAAGGGCCGCTTCGACAAGTCGCTCGCGCGCCGCAGCGAGCGTATCGCGCTGCGCTCGGCGCGCCTGGTGATCGCGAATTCCGAAAAGACGCGCCGCGATCTGATCACGCTGCTGGGCATACCCGAAGCGAAAATCTTCACCCGCTACCTGGGATGCGAGCCGAGCCTGCGGCCGGTCTCGCGCCAGGAGCGCAAGGCCGCCCGCGAGCGCCTGGGGATAAGGTCCGAGCGGCCGATCGCGATCTTCGTCGGCGCGCTGGGCTACGACCTCAACAAGGGGTTCGATACGCTATGCGCGGCCTGGCGCCGGCTCTGCGCGCGTCCGGATTGGGACGTTGATCTGGTCGCTGCCGGCGGCGGACGCGGCATCGCCAGTTGGCGAGAGTTGGTCACGCGGGCCGGACTGGCGGAGCGCGTGACGATGCTCGGGTTCAGCGAGCGGATTCCGGAGCTGCTGGCGGCAGCCGACCTGCTGGTGAGTCCGGTGCGCTACGAAGCCTACGGGCTGAACGCGCACGAGGCGCTCTCCCGCGGCATCCCGGCCTTCGTCAGCGCCTCGGCCGGAATCGCCGAGCGTTATCCTGCCGAGCTCGCGGATCTGATCCTGCGCGATCCGGAAAATGTCGATGAGCTGGTCGAGCGATTGCTTGGATGGCGTGCCGCGATGGCGGAATATGCTCGCCGGACCGAACCGTTCGGCGAACGTCTGCGGGCCCACACCTGGGACGACATGGCGCGCGAGATGGTGGAGTTGATCGAGTCGCACAGTATCGCATGGGACTCGTCGACGATTACCCGATAGGAAGCGGAAGTGTCACAAGCACGTAATTTCATTCGGCCACCGAGGCTGGCCCACGAGCTCAAGCGCGAATTGGTGAGGCGGCCGTTGTGGCGCCTGTATCGGAAGTATCGCGAGCACACCATGGTCCCTCCCGAGCGATACGTAAGAAATCTGGAACTCGCTTTGCGGTACCGCGAAGTCAAAGGCTGCGTGGTTGAGTGCGGTGTCTGGAGAGGAGGAATGAGCGCCGGATTGGCCGAGGTTCTCGGGGCCGAGCGCGAGTATTTCCTGTTCGACAGCTTCCAGGGCCTTCCGCCGGCTTCGCAGCTCGATGGCGAGATCGCGGCTGCGTGGCAAAGACCGGAGAACAGTCGACTGAATTTCAATAACTGTTCTGCGTCAGTTGCCGACGCCGATACGGCGATGCGGAAGTCGGGCGTGCCTCGTTATCATCTAATCAAGGGCTGGTTCAGCGACACGCTGCCGGGTTTCGTCTTTTCTGAGAAAATCGCGGTGCTGCGGCTCGATGGCGACTGGTACGAATCCACCCTGACCTGTTTGGAGAATCTCTATCCGCATCTGGCTGAAACAGCAGTGGTGATCGTCGATGACTATTACGCATGGGAAGGCTGCACCAGGGCGCTCAACGAATTCTTATCACGCACTCAGGGTCCTACTAACTTCCTGGCTATCAGGCAGTTCGACAACGACGTTTGCTATTTCGAACGTCGCAGCGGACCGGTATGGCAGCCGGAGATAGCGCCATCGAATCGCGCTTTAGCTCGATAGTCACTTCAGGAACCGGACAGGCTGAAAGCTTGAAGCAATTGCAAGCCTTGGACGACAGCGCGACCGGGGTCGCCGGCGTCGCCGCGCCGCTACCGGCTCGCAGCCGCAGCGGGCTCGCGGTCTATTCGTGGGTTACCCTGGTTGCCCGCAGTGTCGTCACGATGCTGGCGGCGTTCATCGCGACTCCTTACCTGCTGCGGTTCCTCGGCGCCGAAAGGCTGGGCGCATACCGCGCCTCGCAGCAATGGTTGAGCTACGTGCAGTTTCTTTACGTGGGTCTCACCCCGGCGCTGGTGGTGATGCTGCTGCGGCCGGCGAGCCGCGACGACCTGGACGGGATGGCGGTGGTCCTCAAATCCGGCATCCGGATCGCGATGCGGCAGTCGTTCACGGTCGTGCTGCCGGTTGCGGCGCTGGTCGCATGGTTCATGCCCGAGCTGGTCGGGATTTCGCCCGCGCTCCACGACGAGCTTCGATGGGGATGCCTGATCAGCCTGTTCGCGCTGTTCATCGTCCCGCTCGAGAGCTTCCGGTCGGTGCTCGCCTGCCGGCAGTTGGGCTACCAGGTCAATATCGGCCTCCTTGTCCAATCGCTGGTAATCACCGGGGTCTCGGTCTGGCTCGCCTGGCTGGGGTTCGGATTGCCGGGTCAATACGTGGGTAGTCTTGCGGGCATGATGGTGTTTGCGGCGCTGGCGATGATATTCGCCTGGCGTCATCTAGCGGGACATATGCGGGGGCGCGCGGCCGGGATCGATCGCAAGGAGTTGTGGAGCCTGCGCTGGCCGATGCTGCTGACCAGTGTCGGGGGACAGATGAACCTGTTCACCGATTATATCGTGGTGAGCCTGATCGCTACGCCCGTGGCGGTAACGACGTTCTCGATAACGCAGCGCCTGATGGTTGTGCTTGGCGGGTTCGTGACCTCGTTCGGCGAAGTGAGCTGGGCGGGGCTGGCCGAGTTGCGCGTCTCCAATCAGCCGGCGCTTTTTCAGGCCCGGGTGCTTGAACTGGTGCGGCTATTCCTCGGGATTGGCTTCTGCTTCCTGGTTACGTTCGCAGCTTTCAACGGCAGATTCGTCGCGCTGTGGGTGGGACATCAATATTACGGCGGCGACGCGTTGACGATCCTGACCGCCGTGCAAACTATCGTCGTCGGCTATTTCATGTTCTTCGCCTTGATGATTGACATGGCGGGAGATACCCGCCTTCGCGTGCCGGTCGCGCTCGGCGGCGCGGTGCTCAACGTGATCCTGAGCGTGATCCTGGGACGCTGGCTGGGGCTTTATGGGGTTACGCTGGCGACCGTTATTGCGTACGCGGCGGGTGAGGGCTGGTACTCGCCGTACCTGGTTAGCCGGCGTTACGCGGTCAGTGCGCGGGCGATCGTGTGGGAAAGCGCGCGCGCGATCGCGATGGCGGCGCCGTGCGCAATCGCCGTGTGGCTGATCGCGAATCGCGGCACCCACGCGGACGGCTGGGTCAGGCTGGGGATGGAATTCTCGGCCGCTTCGATGATCACCTTCATCTACGCGTGGTTTATGATTATGCGCGCGCAAGACCGCGCCGCGTGGCGCTTGCGCCTCAACCTGTTCCTGCAGAATCGTAACTATCGTGAGAGCATTGGATAAGCTCATCCCGGTAAGCGTGATAGAACATGCTTGAAGAAAACGTCGACGAGATTCTTAGAAGGCTCGACGACAAAGCGCTCGTCCTCGATATTGGAGGCTGGGCGCGACCATTCAATCGCGCCAACTATGTGATTGACGCCGAACCTTACGAGACACGCGGTTTCTACAGCGATCCGAAGAAGGCATCGGAGCGAGGATGGTACGCCCCCGCTCAGGGGGGTACGGGAGAGTGGTTCAGTCGAAGTACCTGGATCCGGCGCGACATCTGTGACAAGAACCCGTTTCCGTTCAGAGACAAGGAAATTGATTTTGTCATTTGCTCCCATACGCTGGAAGATGTGCGGGACCCGCTCTGGGTCTGCTCAGAAATGATTCGCGTCGCCAAACGTGGGTATATCGAAGTGCCTTCGCGCCTGGCTGAATCCTCGCGGGGAATGCTGCCCAACCAGGTAGGCTGGACTCATCACAGGTGGCTCGTGGAGATAGCAGACAACCACGTCTACTTTACGATGAAATACCATATGATCCACAGCCACTGGCGATTTTCATTACCGGCGAATAAATTTCGCCGCTTGCCAGAGCGCTCAGTGGTGCAATGGCTGTTTTGGGAAAACTCGTTCGAGTTTTCCGAAAATACGATCCATGGCCCCAACCAAATAGCCGAGAACCTCGAGGAATTTATCCGGCAGAATGATGGCTACCCGGAATGGCTTCTTCAAGCCGATCGCCGTTGGCGGACCGTCCTCAATTTTGTTCAACGCGGCTCTGGCAAAATACGACGAACCCTCAGGAGCCGGAGAGGCGCAAACGAGCGGAGCGCGCAGAAGTCTCGTGAGGGCATGTAGCTGATCGGTTGGCATCTGATAACCGGTGAGTATCCGCCGCAGAGGGGAGGGGTCAGCGACTATACGCGAATCGTGGCCCGCGAACTGGTCGGCGCGGGCGATCGGGTCGAGGTCTGGGCGCCATCGAGCGGCGCGCCCGACCCGGCCGAGGAAGGTATCGCGATCCATCGCTTGCCCGGCCATTTCGGCCCGCGCGCGCTCATCGCGCTCGACTCGGCGCTTGGCGGTAATCGCGGTCGAATCCTGGTCCAGTACGTGCCGCATGCCTTCGGCTTCAAGGCCATGAACTTCCCCTTCGTGTTCTGGATGTACGCGCGGCGGCGTCGGCTCGATATCTCGGTGATGTTCCACGAAGTGGTGTTCCCGATGGGATGGTCGCGGCCGCTCCGGCACAATGTTCTCGGCGCGTCGACCCGGATGATGGCCGCGATAGCCGCGCACTCCGCGCGGCGCGTGTTCGTCGCCACCAGTTCGTGGGAACGCTATCTGCGTCGCGCGGTGGCTCAAGGCCGGCCGATCGTTTGTCTGCCGATGCCCAGCACTATCCCGGTAATCGAAGATCGCGACGCGATCGCATCCGTGCGGCGCCGATTCCAGGCCGGCGCGGGACCGATCGTCGGTCACTTCGGCACCTTCGGCGCGGGAATCGCCGCGCTACTCGATGAAATTCTGCCGCCGATCCTCGACCGGGTACCCGCGGCCTCGACGCTCCTGATCGGACGGGCGAGCGCGGCTTATCGCGAGCGATTGCTGGGCAGATACCCGCGACTCGAAAGCCGTCTCCACGCCGTCGGAGAGTTGCCCGCGCGCGACGTCTCTGTGCACATCGGCGCTTGCGATCTGATGCTACAGCCCTATCCCGACGGCATCAGTACGCGCCGTACCAGTGCGATGGCGGCGTTGTCGCATCGGGTGCCGGTCGCGACCACGGTCGGGCACCTAACCGAGCCGTTGTGGGCGGCTTCCGGAGCGGTCGCGGCCTCATCGGTGAGCGAACCCGCAACCCTGGCCGAGCAGGCCGCCGGGCTGCTGAACGACGAGGCGGCGCGCATGCGGCTCGGCAACGCGGGACGAAGACTCTACGAAGATCGATTCCACGTGCGACACACTATCGACGCTCTGAGGCGATGCGCCTAGCGGTCGTCAGTGTGGGGTCGCACGCTGTCTGCAAGATTGCGAGCAGTACGAACACATCGTACAGGAGCGCACCGTGGCGCAGCATTTCAGCTATACCAGCCACATGCGCCAAGTTTTTGAGAGCGTTCGAGGGAATCGTGAAGCCGCAGGAACGAATCGCTGAAGACGGGACTTTCTAGGGCATGGCAGATCTCCGTGTCCTTTACTTCGTCGAAGGTTTCACCGACATCCGTTTTGTTGTCGGACTTAGCCGTATATGTAGCCTCACGATGGCAGTGCCAGCTAGAGAGTACGCTCTCAGTGGGCTCAAAGAACGAGTTTCGCATAGTTGCACCCGCGTGTCCGTTAGCGAGATCGCCGGCGGCCGCATTGGGTTCCAATGGGACTCGCTTCGCTACCTTTGGCGCGTCGCTAGGCAGTTCGACGTGATTTTGGCTCAGGAAGTTTTGCGCGGCGCCCTGAACGCGAACTTGATAGGGATGATGCGCCATGTTCCTGTCGTCACCTACATGGGAATCTCACCCATCGAATACTTTCGCTGCCGGCGCCAACGCGGACAGATCGGATGGCTCAAATCCTTTGGGGGCGAAACTCTAGTCCGGATGCTCATGTCGGCCAACGGCTACATGGCGACCAAGTGCCTCGCGATGGGACCATACCTGCGAGATGTCGCGGCGCGCTACTGCACGCGAAGTGAAATCGGCCTGTATTACGGCGTGGACACTGAATTCTTTCGCCCCGCCGATGCAGCGGAGCGGATTGCCCTGCGTCGTAAACGCGATCTGCCTTTGGACAAGTTTCTGGTTTTCCTGCCGAGCCGAATAAGCCATGAGAAAGACCCCGAAACCGTTTTGCGAGCAGTTTCTTTGGCCAGACAGCGCGGCCTGAACGCTGTACTGCTCAACCTGGGAGGAGGTTACGAGGATTTCCTTAATCTAGCTCGACAGCTCAGCTTGCCGGACCCGCAAACCTGGGTTATGGGACGCGCTGCCGTGCATCCGATGACCGACGTCGCGGACTATTTTAGAGCTGCTGATGTGGTTGCGCTGGCTTCCCTGGCTGAAGGTGCTGCGTTTTCGACGCTCGAGAGCCTCGCGGCAGGTACCCCTGTAATTGCTACTGCGGTGGGCGGTATGGCCGTACAACTCAGAGGCTACGCGCGCCTGACCCCGCTCCGTGATCCACAGGCTATGGCCGAAGAGATCCTATGGGTGGCCAGCAATCCCGAAGCGGCACGCGCCCAAGCCATGCAAGGGCGCGCGTACGTGCTTTCCGAGTGGAGCAGGGATAAAGCATTCGCCGATCTTCGGCGCGTGCTTGAACAGGTAGCGAAGGAAGATGCCCGTTGGCGATGATGAGCCGCCGAGCGATCTTATGGCGAATCACCAACGGCATACTTTCGAAATCGCCTTAAGGTGTCGTCAGGAAAAACAGAAGTAGCCGTCCTCGCCGACTTTGCGGAGGAGGGCTGGCCCAGCATGGAGCTGGTCGCCGAGATGCTGGCGCATCACCTGGCCGCTGAGCATGGCGACGAATTTGATATCGAGCTGGTCCGGCCGCGATTCGTCGGCCCTCGATCGGGCAACCGCGCATCGCTCGGCAAGCGCGTTTTCAACGCTCTGCGGCTGTTCAACCGCCTCGTCGTCTATCCGCGATGGATCGCGCGCCATCGCCAGCGCTTCGATCTGTTTCATATCGTCGATCACAGCTACAGCCATCTGATCCACGGATTGCCGGCCGCGCGCTGCGTAGTCACGTGTCACGACCTCGACACTTTCCGATGCCTGCTGAAGCCGAAGACGGAAGCGCGCTCGGCCGTGTTTCGCGCGATGACCGCCCGCATCCTCAGCGGATTTCGCGCGGCGGGACGGGTGATTTGCGTAAGTAATGCGACCCGCGATGAAATTCTGCGTCACGCGCTGATTCCGCCCGATCGCCTGGCCGTGATTCATAACGGGGTGGCTGCGCTCTTCAGCGATAATTCTGATGCCCCGGCGGATGCGGAATTCGCCCGCCTGCTCGCGCAGCATCGATCTGGCAACGCCTACCTGTTGCATGTCGGCGGCGTGCAACCGCGCAAACGAATCGATTTGCTGATCCGGATTTTAGCGGCCGCCTGCGCGACGATGCCCGCGGTCAGCCTGGTCCGCATCGGAGGTTCGCTCGACAGGCGCGAGCGCAAACTCGCGGTGGAGCTGGGAGTTGCGGATCGGATCGTGGAACTGCCGTTCATCGAGCGTCGTCTCCTGGCGGCTGCCTATCGCGGCGCCGCGGCGCTGCTGATTCCCTCGGAAGCGGAGGGCTTTGGCTTGCCGGTGCTCGAGGCGATGGCCTGCGGCACGCGCGTAATCGCCAGCGATATCCCGGTGCTGCGCGAGGTCGGCGGCGCGGCGGCCGAATACTGCCGGGTGGGCGATGTCGCCGCCTGGCGCGAGGCGGTCCTCGCGGCCATTGGCGGGCTGAAGCGACCGGATGACCGCGAGCGGATACGGCACGCGGCACTGGCGCAGGCTTCACGCTTCAGCTGGAGCGCAAACGCCGCGGCGACGGCGGAAACCTATCGCGCGATGCTCGAAGTCGGCGCAAGCGAGCGGCGCGCGGGGTCCGGCTTTCGGGCAGGAGCGATGTGAATGGCTGCGCAATCGAACGATGAGCTGATAAAAAGAGGTCATCAATGAGGGTCATCATCACGGGCGGCGCCGGCTTTATCGGCAGCAACGCGGCCGCCCGCTATCTCGAACGCGGCGATGAAGTCGTGATCGTCGACAACCTGGCGAGGGCGGGGACGCGGGAGAACCTGCGCTGGCTCAGGGAGCGCGGGAGCCCGAAGTTTCACGCTGCCGACCTGCGCGATGCCGAAGCGATCGACGGGATTTTCCGCGACTTCCGCGACGCGTCGATAGTCCTTCATCTCGGCGGTCAGGTCGCGGTTACCAGCTCAGTCGCCGACCCGCGTTTCGATTTCGAGGTCAACGCGCTGGGCACGCTCAACGTGCTCGAAGCGATGCGCCGCAACCGGATGGAGGGGCTCCTGATCTACGCTTCGACCAACAAGGTCTATGGCCAGATGAAGCAGTTCGAAGTAGTCGAGTCGGAGACGCGTTACGAATACGCCGCAATGCCGCACGGCGTTTCAGAGCACTCCCAGGTCGACTTCCATTCGCCCTACGGATGCTCCAAGGGAGCGGCGGATCAATACGTCGCCGACTACCATCGGGTCTTCGGACTCAACACGGTGGTCTTCCGCCAATCGTGCATCTACGGCGCGCGCCAGTTCGGAGTCGAGGATCAGGGATGGGTCGCGTGGTTTCTGATCGCCGCCGAACTCGGCCACCCCATCACCCTCTACGGGGACGGCAAGCAGGTGCGCGATGTGTTGTACGTGGAGGATCTGCTCGACGCCTTCGATGCGGCGTGCGCCAATATCGAGGCCGCGAGCGGCCGCGTCTACAACATCGGCGGCGGCCCCACCAACGCCATCTCGCTGCTCGATCTGATCGACCACGTTGGCCACATCCGCGGTCAGCAGCTCAAGTACGTAAATCGCGATTGGCGCCCCGGCGATCAACGCATTTACGTGAGCGATATTCGGCGCGCGCGCAGCGAATTGCGATGGGAGCCGCAGGTGCCGTGGCGCGCGGGGGTCGAGCGGTTGAGTTCGTGGGTGGCGGGTAATCGCCTGGAACTCGAAACCGCGGTAGCAAAGGTGAGCCGGGTTCAGATCGCTCGCCGCGCCTAGTCGCGCTTCGCCTGCCGTTTGCCCGGCCGCAGCACGATGGCGGCAAATTACGGTTAGCTGTTTAGCAGTGCAAGTTCTGGCAATCCAGAAAATGGCTTGTTATGGTACGTCGGCAACGCTGGTTGGACGGGGGAGTCCTTCAGCTTGAGTGAGTCATCACAACTGCCGCGCGTCGTTCATATCGGGAAATATTATCCCCCTCACGTCGGTGGCATCGAAAGCCACTTGCACACGCTGTGCGGCGGCCTGCGGGAATCGATGGACGTGCGCGTGCTGGTAGCCAGCGACGAGCAGCACGACGAGGATAGTGTTGTAGACGGGGTCGCGGTCTCGCGCCATCGGAGCCGCTTTCGGATCGCGGGTGCTCCGGTATGTCCAACGATGGTGCGCAATCTCCGGCGCATCGACGCCGACCTGGTCCACGTCCATCTGCCCAATCCGACCGGAGTGCTGTCGCTGATGATCGCCGGGTATCGGGGGCGAATCATCGCCACCTGGCACAGCGACGTTGTGCGGCAACGCCGCCTGGCCCGCCTGTTCGCGCCGATTCAGCGAAGCTTCCTCAGCCGCTGCTCGGCGATCATCACGACGTCGGCCAGCTATGCGGAAAGCTCGCCCGATCTCGCGGCCTTCCGCGATCGCACGAGCGTGGTTCCGTACGGGATCGACGTCAGCCTCTTCCGCCATCCGCAGCGCGAGCTGGTGGCCGCGATTCGCCACCGTTATCGATCTCCCCTGCTGCTGGCGGTGGGCCGGTTGGTCTACTACAAGGGCTTCGAATACCTGGTCCGCGCGATGAAGCAGGTCGACGGCACGCTGTTGATAATCGGCGACGGGCCGCAACGCGAAGCGCTGATGCGCGAAGTGAAGCTCAACCGGGTCGGCGATCGGGTGACGTTCCTGGGCGAGATGCAACCGTGCGAGATCGCGCCGTACTACCATGCCAGCGACCTGTTCGTGCTGCCGTCGATCGTGCGCAGCGAGGCCTTCGGGATCGTGCAACTCGAGGCGATGGCGGCCGGCAAGCCGGTGATCAACACGCGTATTTCTTCCGGCGTGCCCTTCGTGTCACTCGACGGAGTCACCGGCGTTACGGTCGCGCCGCGCGACGTTGACGCGCTGCAACAGGCCATCAACCGCCTGCTGCACGACGAGGCGCTGAGACTCCGCTATGGCCAGGCGGCGAGCCATCGCGTCGACGCTGAGTTCAGCGTCGGCAAGATGGTCAACCGGATTCGCGACCTTTACGCCAGCGTGATGAGCGAGCACGCGGTTGCCGCCCCGGCGCGGAGGCCCGCAATCCGCGCGGCGCTCTGATCGCGATGGCTGGCAGGCGGCGCGTCGCGTTGGTCTACGGCGCGCCGGCCGGCGTCGGCGGACTCAGGTGACGAGACTCAATCTCGGCTGCGGCCTCAAACGAATCCAGGGCGCGGTTAATGTCGACGTTGCGAAAAGCGTCGGGCCAGATATCGTATGTGACCTTAATAGGCGTCCGTGGCCCTTTGCTAGCGATCAGTTCTCGGAAGTGTTTGCTTATGATGTGATCGAACACTGCGATGACGCGGTATTGACGATGGAAGAGATTCATCGAGTATGTGCTCACGGTGCGGTTGTACATATTACAGTGCCGCATTTTTCGTGCGCCAACGCATTTACCGATCCCACGCATCGGCGGCAGTTCGGATGGGGCAGCTTCCATTACTTTACCCGGGAACACGCGCTATCATTCTACTCCAGTGCAGCGTTCAGGCGGCGCACAAGCCAGATCATTTTTTTTCCAACGTTTGTAAATAAGGTCATCCGGAGAATCGCCAATAGGTATCCGGAAGAATATGAACGCAGATGGGCATGGCTATTTCCTGCCTGGTTTCTTTATTTCGAGCTGGAAGTGATCAAGCGACACGATTAGAGCCGCTTTGCGAATTCGAGGTTCGACCGTCGCCCGACCGGTCGGATAATTTCCTGGGAGCGAGGGCATCTAACTGCGCGTACTGCACATCGTACCATCCATGTTCGGCGGCGACGGCGTCGTCGGCGGCGCAGAGCGCTACGCGTTTGAATTGGCGCGCCACATGGCGCGCGACGTCCCGACCCGCCTCCTGACTTTCGGGGCGCATGATAGTAGCGAGCGTCTAGACGACCTCAACATTCGTGTGGTGGGTAATCCATGGCTTGTGCGTGGAGAGCAGAGCAACCCGTTGTCGCTGTCCATAATCGCAGAAGTCCGCAAGGCCGACGTGGTCCACTGTCATCAGCAACATATATTGGCTAGCAGCCTGGCGGCCATGGTTTGCCGACTAAGCGGCCGTCGCGTCTTCGTCTCCGACCTGGGCGGTGGCGGTTGGGACGTCTCTTCCTACGTGAAGACTGATGGCTGGTATCACGGCCATCTGCACCTGAGCGAGTACAGCCTTAAACTCTACGGTCACGAGGGACAACCCTTTGCGCATGTTATTCTGGGAGGGGTAGATACGGAAAAGTTTTCTCCGGCTGCAGATTGCGCGCGTACGGCGAGCGTTCTGTTTGTGGGAAGAATCATGCCGCACAAGGGCATCAACTATCTGGTCGAGGCGATGCCGCCCGACATCGAACTGAACCTCATCGGAGCCCCCTACCATCAGCGTTTTCTTGCCGATCTCGAACAGCTGGCGGTAGGCAAGCGTGTAGTCTATCGTCACGATTGTGACGATAGAGGGCTGGTGGAGGCCTATCGGCAGGCGAGCTGCGTAGTGCTACCCAGTGTGTATCGTACGATGTATGGAGATGAGACCCAAGTTCCCGAGCTATTGGGTCAGACGCTGCTCGAAGCAATGGCATGTGGCGTGCCGGTCATTTGCACCAGGGTTGGTAGCCTGCCAGAAATAGTTGAGCACGGCGTGGTTGGATTCGTTGTTCCCCCCAACGACCCGGTGGCGCTACGTGAGCGCATCCTGTGGATAATGGAACATCCAAGCCACGCGGCCGCGATGGGAAGGGAAGGGCGCCGGCGCGTGCTGGAGAAGTTCACTTGGCCCGCGGTCGTGCGTAAGTGCCTCCGCATTTACGGCGATTCCGATCCTTCCTACCGGAACAGATAATAGAATGCGGCGACGGCCAGGCTGATAACGATCGCCCACATCAGCAGGTCGTCCGTCGAATGCAGCCAGGCGTAGCGCCTGATAGCCGGCGCCGCGATGGACGCGATGTTCGCCGCGTCCGCTCAGACGAGGCCACCCACACGCTAGGTTGCATTATTGTTACTTTCGACGTTTCTATCCTCTCTCCGTATGTCTAAGAAGATTTTCGAGTTCACCGCCTCTGACGCCGAGGTCCTTTGGGTTGTCGGCATCCTGCTGAATGCAATGATGATTGTGGCGTTCCCGCGTCGAGTGGCGATTACGGCAAGCCTTCGGGTTGACGAGTCTGCGTCTCGGCGTTCGTCATCCGCGCGCAGTCCAATCACTTCCGGGCTCCCGAAATCAGCGTCGCTCATCGCGGTCCGCCCGAATCGCGACTCCTGAACCATAGTCCCTCAACCGCCTGATCGCTGGGCGCGGAGCGGCGGTGAAACATTTCAGCCTTCCAGGCTTTGCGTGGCCGGGCTAAAGAGTGCGTATGACGCCTTAGTCCCGCCGGGAAACTTCGAGCCACGACCACGTTTGGAAAAGCATCTGGAGGCAAGCTTGATAAACAGACCGATCCTGCCCCCCGCGCCGACCGTGATGTTCCCCCGGATGGCGCAGGCGGGCGTGCTCATCGCGATGCTCGTAGTGATGCTGACGAGGTCGGCGCTCGCCGCCGACATCAACTCGACGGTGGTGCCGTCGGTCGGTAGCGCAACTTCATGTTTCGCGAGCGGCGGGGCAATGGTATGCAACAAGCCGCCATCGACGGTCGCCGGTCATTTGCTGGTCTTTTGCGGGTATGGCACGGCGTCAGGAACGCTAACACTTCCTAGCGGTTTTACTCCAATCATCACGGAATCGGACGGCAATGGCATATCAAGTTGCAGCTATAAAGTCGCCGGTAGCAGTGAGCCCTCTACCTACACGATAAGTACAGGGATAACTTTCGCCGATGCGATTCTGGTTGATGTCGCTAACGTAGGCTCATCATCGATAGACAGCAGTAGCGGCTCTATCGCCTCGTTGTCGATTCCCGCGCCAGTGACTACCAACAGCCGCGATCTGATTCTGGTCTTCGCCCATAATCACGTCGGGCAGACGGTGACCGGAGCAACGCTGATAACACAGGCCACCAACGGCTATTATTCGAGCGCTTTTTACTACGCGGCGCCGTCGATGACCGCGACTATCTCAGGCAGCTCGTCATCTCATACGCGTGGCGAGCAGATCGCGATTGCCCCGCTGCAAGTTTCGACCGGCAACAATATCGCGACGGGGGCGATTCAGGGCTTTCCGACCGGCTTCAGCGCCGATGTCGCAGCCGGCACGCCAACATACTCGATTGCCGCAAATCCGCAGACCGGCTATGGCGCGCAAGGCTGTTTCAATCCGGTCGCATACGGGGCCGATCCGACCGGCTCGCGCGATTCATCGCCGGGCCTCAATGCCGCCGTCGCTCCGGCCTGTGCGGCGCAGGGAACCATCTGCCTGCCTGCCGGCAACTATCATCTCGATAGCCAGCCGTGGCTCGTCTACTGTCCCAGCGGTTACCTGCCGAATGTGGTTGGGGCAGGAAAGATCGCGACTACGATTGTGAATCGGCTGGGCGGTGGGGCTGGCGGTGGCGGTCCAGCGATCGAACTTGCCAGTGCGCAGACGCTTTCAGATTACGGCGGTTCGGGCACCATCATTCAGCCCGCACTGGTCGGCACCGGCAACTCGTGGAGTACCGACAACAAGCAGATGTTGTTCGATCTCAACTACCCGCTAAATAGCCTGAATCCGCTCAACGGTTTGTCGGCCTTTACGGTCGAGACCTGCTTCAGCACTACGACCAATAGCGCCACCGAGGTATTGGCGGCGAGCGATGGCGCGGCAGCGCCTTATGCCACGGGATGCAATTATTATGGCCCACCGACCTACAGTGCCAATCCCAGCTACACCTGTAAGGGCGCTTTCTGGTTCGGCCTTGCAGACAATGGCGAACTTTACGGTGCGATGAATATCGGCGGGACCTGGTCGGGTCTGATGCACTCTGCGGCGGCGGTCGGCACCAACACCACCGTCTGCGCGCAGATGTCCTATGACGGTGCGAACATTCGCCTCTTTCATGGCGCACCGAACACTACCATGACCGAGGATGCCAAGGTTGCCGCAACCGGCACGGTCACCGAGCGCCAGGATGAAGACCTGACGATGTTGATGCAGCCCTTATACTGGCATCTGCAGGACCCGCAGTATTTCTGGCAGGGACAGGTCGACACCTTTCGCATCAGCAAGGTCGCACGCTGCACGAATGACGCCGGATGCACGGCTCCGAACGCGAAACTGACCGGCGATAGCAACACGGTCTTTCTTGAGAACTGGGATCAACTCACGCTAAACCTACCGAATGGTGGTACGGAAAGTAGTCTACCGCTGGTCGGTGTCGATTACACCAATGGCGGGGCAAACACGCCGGGCCCGCAAACTCAAAGCTGGATGGTGATGGATAATGAGAATGCGGGAAATCCGCAGGACAACCATCCGGAAATCAAGAACCTCAGCGTGGTCGGCGGCAGCGGCCCCGAATACCATGTCAACGCCAACGCGCCGCAGTTCATAAATCTTGAAGCAGGCGACCCCTCACTGGGTGGAGACAACTGGGGCTTCATGGTATCCAACTATGGTTCTTACGGTGTGACCGGTTACAACCTGTGGGGAAGGGGAACGGTCCCGGCGATCTTCAACGGCGGTCTCAGTTATCTGTACGGCCTGAATATGCAATGCAGTTTGACCTGCGGCGAATACGCCGGTCCAGTAGTCTCCGGTTTGCAGATTCTGACCGGCAGTACCGTAAAATGGGGTATAGTTCTTCCCGGTTGGACGCATCTCGACTCCTTTTACGACGACGCCGAAAACGGCGGGACTTATCCGGCCGCCTTGATTGCGAACATGAACCAGCCGACCGGGCCGGCGACGACGTTTACTAACAGCGTGTTTCTGCAAGAAGGAAACGCGCCTGATATTCAACTCGATGGGCAGACTTTCAATACCACCATCACTAATTCGCTCTTTGAGACACTTACTGGCGGGGCCGTCAGTTACGTTGATGATTCACACGCATCGGGCGCTAGCCATGTCGAGTTTGACAACGACCTGTTTTATGGTGGCGGCGTCGGATCGGCTTGCCCGCCAAGCGGCACGACATTTACAGCCAGCACGGTTGCCGACTGGCAGGCCCTCGGTGGCTGTACGACTACGAAAGTCACCCTCAACGGCACTACGGCAGGCCATGCCTATTCCAGCGAGCCGACCATCTCCAGCAATCGTAAAGTCTTCGACGTGTACCTGAACGGCTACGAGAACACGAGCGCGACGCCGCAGACCGTCACGCTGCCGGTGGCGTTCGCGACCACGATCAGCTCGGTGTCGGCGGTGACCGGCAATTGCGCAGGCGTTACGGCCACGACCTCGACCGTCACGATGCCGTCCTCGATGGGGACGACGCAGACCGGACTGTGCGAATTTTACGGCTACTGACGCCCGGTCAAGCCGGAGCTTTTGCCCACGCCAGTTGGTAAGTTGGCGACGCCCGGAGGTTTGGGCGATTCTCCGGCGCTTGATGTACACTGGCCGAGGCCATGATGAAGGGTGCTTCCGTGACCCCGGCGACGACGCGGGGCGAGACGGCTAACTCGAGGCCGCTGCGTATTCTGGTTGTCCACAATCAGCCACTTGCGCGTAACGGCGGGATGACCCGCCTGATGGGTTTCATACACGATGAGATCGTCGCGCACGGCCATACGGTCGAGTATTTCGGCAGCGAAAACCTGCCCCGGCGCTGGGCGGGACAGCTGGCGCGGGTTTCTTTCCCGCTGGCGGCTTTTGGTCATGCGCGCAAGGCCGCTCTTTCCGGGCAGCCCTACGACCTGATTAACGTGCATGAACCGAGTTCGGCTGCGGTCGTCGCCGGGCGCCGCGTGTTGGGCAATCCCGCGGTCGTCGCGATGAGCTACGGGGTCGAGCGGCGCGGCTGGGAGCGGGCTCGCGAGGAGGCCAGCCTGGGACGTGATCGAATTTCGGTCAAGACGCGGATTGTGTATCCCGCAACCAGGCTGTGGCAATCCGGTCTGGGGCTGCGCCACGCCGATCACATTTTTTGCTCCAATTTCGAAGATCGCGATTATTTGATCCGTCACTATGGACGCAGCGCCAGTGAGATTACCCGCGTATTTTCGGGCGCAAGCACCGCCTATGCTGCGGCACCGCGCGACTATCGCCGCGCTCGCCGACTGGTCTTCGCCGGGACCTGGCTGCTTCGCAAAGGTACCCGGGATACGATCGCGGCCTTCGCAACTTTGCATCGGCGCCATCCCGAAGTTGAACTACACGTGCTCGGCAGCCACGTATCCGCCGACGCGGTGCTGGCCGACTTTCCGCGCGAACTGCATCCGGCGATTATCTGCGACCAGCGCGTCACCGACGCCGAGGCGGCCGCCGCCTTCGCCGCCGCCGACATCTACCTGCTGCCGAGCCTTTTCGAAGGGACGCCGCTCACGCTTATAGAAGCGATGATGAGTGGATTGCCGGTGGTTACGACCGCGACCTGCGGGATGAAGGACGTTATCCGCGACGGCGATAACGGACTGCTGGTTCCGATGCGCTCTCCCGAGGCGATCGTGCAGGCTGTCGAGCGATTGCTTGACGATGCGGCCCTGCGCGAACGCCTCGGACGCACCGCCCAGCGCGACGCACGCGCAAACTACACCTGGGACAAGGTCGCCGCTCCGGTTCGGCAGGTTTACGAACGCCTCTGCAAACCCGGATGACGATCGCTCCGCGATGCGGGTTACAACGCACCTCGTACTCTGGATGCTTGGATTCGCTCCGGCCGAGACTCAGACTTCCGATGAGGAACGGGAATGTCTGGCGAGTTTCGCGGCCGGCCGTAAACGCCTGGTTGAAATCGGCACATGGCATGGCGTATCGAGTGTTCGCCTCAGCCGCGCAATGGCTTCCGACGGAATCGCTATCTCCTGACGGTCGCGGAGCCGCCGCCGGCGGACTTGGTGGCTTTTTCGACCCTGGGGATTATCCAAACCAGTGTCGATTCCGGCCATACCGAAGCTATTAGTCGCTTTGGTTTGCTATAAGTTCCGGAGCGTTGCTGCGATACCGTGAATTTTCGCGCGCTGTCTTTGACAATATTATCGCCGACCCATACAATTGTGCGAGCTTTATTTATCATGAGCGCTCTGGTGCTAGCTTAGGCGAAATAATGAGCTTCGCTTCATGATTCTACCTCACGCGTATCTACTTGCGCAGCCTTCCAGGCACTGACGATGTCGAAGCGAGACGAGCCGTATAGCAACCGTATAGCAATTGTTCGATGGTTTCGAAGCGACGTTTCTGGCGCGACTTTAAGGATGCATAGGACGATGAAGTCATACACAAGGTTGATGGTCGCCGTGGTGATCGCGCTGGGATGCTTCGCCATTTCCGCTCGCGCCCAGGACGCGCAGCCGATGACCCTGCGGGACGCGGTCAACGGCTACCAGTCGGTGACCAATGGACACGCGGGTCTGCCCGAGGACTGGAGCAGCCATCACCTGGTCTTCTCGCGGCCCGCTCCCGGCACCGCGGCCTACGATAAGATCACGCACGACCCGCGCTACTGGATGCAGCAGGTCCGCCGGCTGCGTCCGCAATCGGAAGCTCAAGCGGTGGCTGACATGCAGCTCGCTTCGCGGATTTTAACCGCCGCCAAGCACGGCAAAGCATGGAGAAGAAGACACCGACTGAAGCGCGACTGGAACGTTTCGCTGGGAACTAATGGGACGGTCGGCGCCGAGATGTACCCGGCCAAGTTTTCCTTTAACCCTCCGGGCACCCCCGACTGCACCAATGATTTTGTGGTCTTCAATACCAGTCTTACGGGATCGGCAACCCAAGCCAGCCTCGTCGGTTTGAACAATCTCTATAAGACGACCTGCAGCGCCACGGTGCCTAAGGTAAATTGGGCATACAACACTGGTGGCAATGCGCATACCTCGGTGGTGCTTTCCCTTGACGGTACCCAGGTGGCGTTCGTACAGAGCGAGGGATCGACGGCACATCTGATTCTGCTGAAGTGGAAAGCGAATGACGGTACTGTCGCGAGTCCGACCGTGCCAACGAGCGTCGCGGCTGCTAGCTATCGAGGTTGCACGGCACCTTGCATGACGGACTTCGCTTTCAGCCCCACGGCAACGCCGCCCAACGACACCAACTCGGCGCCGTACGTTGATTACAGCGGCGACACCCTTTACGTTGGTGCCGACGACGGCACGCTGCACAAGTTCACCGGGGTGTTCGCCGGGACGCCGACCGAGGAGGCCAGCCCATGGCCGGTTACGGTCCATAGCGGCACGGCTCTGAGCAGCCCGGTATTCGACGCTAATTCGGGAAGGATTTTCGTCGGCGATGTCACCGGTCAGTTGAGCGCGGTCACCGCCAGTTCCGGTGCTGCTCTCACTCCCGTCGCAATAGCGAACAACTCAAATCAAATTGAGCCAATCGTGGACCCCCCCCTCGTAGATGGCAGTACAGAAAGAGTCTTCTGGTTCGGTGGTGCCAATGGTGGAAACAAGGCTGCCAGCGTTTTCGAACAGACCGACACGTCGTTAGCCAATCCGAGGTCTATCGTTATTGGCAACGTTGCCGGTAGTGCCAGGCCTAACCAGCCCGGGCACGCAGGCGCGTTCGACAACGCGTACTACAGCAGCAGCTCTCCCAGTATTACGGGCTATCTCTACGTATGCGGCATTACGTCGGCGACTAGTGACGTTGCTACCCTATATCGGATCGGCTTCAGCAGTACCGGGGTCATGAACACCACCACCGCCAGCGGTCCGCTCGCCATGTCCAGCAGTACTTCGGAGTGCTCTCCCATAACCGAATTCCTGAACGGCTCGACTGATCGAATTTTCCTGGGCGTAAAGGCCAACGGCAATCTGGCCGGGACGTGCGCCGGGACCTGCACCGGCGGCGGATGCCTATATTCATTCGATGTTACTAGTACATTCCCGACGACCTGTTCGGCGAAGTTGACTTCCGCCAGTGGCACCAGCGGAGTCATAATCGATAACGACAACGGTACCAGCGGGGCGTCGCAGGTCTACTTCACGCCGTTGACTGGTAATAACGGCGCGACTCAGGCGTCGCAAGCGGGACTGAACTGAACTGGGTAAACGCATCGGACTTTGCGATGAGGTCATATGACTAAGCACAATCAAGGTGGGGAGCAGGCGCGGCCGACACGGGCGAAGAAGCCCTACGTCAAGCCTGCTTATCAGCGCGAGGATGTGTTCGAGACCATGGCGCTGTCGTGCGGCAAGGTGCAGACCACCGAAGGGCAATGCCATTCGAACCGCAAGAACTCCTGAGCGCCGATTGCGTCTGACTATCGCCACTGCCGGCGAATGACGTGAAACCGATGGCCGCGGTGCTAGCCGAGATGGCGGCGTTCGACCGCGTTGGCTGCGCGCTAATCGCGCAGGCGTTGCGCGCCGCGCGTGGCCCGGTGATGCTCCGCGTCGGCGGCAGCAGTATGGTGCCGGCGATCTGGCCCGGCGATATTATCGAGGTCTCCTCCGTAAACGATCGCTCGCTCCCGGAACAAGCGGTCGCGCTCTTCGGCCGCGACGGCCGTCTGTGCGCCCATCGAATCGTTGCGGTCGAAAGTCACGATGGAGCGACGCGACTGATCACGCGCGGCGACGCGCTTGCGGCCTGCGATCCGCCGCTGCCGTGCGCGGAAGTGCTGGGATACGTAGGTGCGGTGATCCGCCACGGTCGTCGCATCCCGATGGCTTCCAAAGCGCCGTCGCAGGCGGCGCGGATGCTGTCGTTTGCGATTCGCAACTCCGTCATTGTCCGCCATCTGGCGCTCGGACTTCACGCACGGCGCCGGCCTCGTAGCGGCTTGTCAGTCGATTCCCGTGCGCGCGAAAGCGGATGTCCGGCATGAGCGAGAGCGGCGCCTACGCGACCTCGGTCGCGATCGGCGGGCTGCCGATCGGAATCTCGTCGGCCAATCGCGAGTTCATCGCGATGCTCGAGCGGCGCTACGCCGGCTTCGTCGGCGCTGCCAACGAAGCGGCGATCCGGCTCGAGGTCGAGATCGTGGCGCCCGCGCCGGTCGGTGACGACCAGGACCTCGCGGTCGGGCGCGACGGGCGTCACTGGACCATGAGCCGCGGCGACTTTCGCGCCGACTGGGATCCGGTGTCGAATCGCGGGCGGGTGCGCCAGGCCGCCTACCCGTACGCGATCGACTCGGTGATGCGTATCGTGCACAGCCTGGTGCTGGCCGAGCGCGGCGGCTTTCTGCTGCACGCGGCGAGCGCGATTCGCGGCGGTCGCGCGTTTATCTTTTCGGGCGTATCGGGTGCGGGCAAGACCACGATCTCGCGCCTGGCGCCTGCCGACGTCACCCTGCTGACGGACGAGATTTCATATATCCGCGAGAGCGGCGACGGCTATCGGGCCTTCGGCACGCCGTTCGCCGGCGAGCTGGGGCGGGCGGGCGAAAATCTCGCGGCTCCGATCGGCGCGCTCTATTTTCTGGCCAAGGGCGCGGCGGACGCGGTGCGGCCGATTGCGACCGCCGGCGCGGCGCGCCGCCTGTTGCGCAACATCCTGTTTTTCGCCGACGACCACGCCCTGGTTGAAAACCTGTTCCGCGCGGCCTGCGATTTCGTTTCCCGGGTGCCGGTCTATGAATTGACCTTCCGGCCCGGCGCGGAGGTCTGGGATTTGATCCGATGAGCGAGACTTATATCAAGCGCGGCCGCGACACCGCGGCGCGGAGGCTGGGCGACGAGACCATCATCATGTCGGTCAAGGACTCGCGCGTCTTCACCCTCAACCCGACCGCCAGCGCGATCTGGGGCGCCGCCGACGGCCTCACGACGCTGCGCGAGATCGTCGCGCGCGAGGTGGTGCCGGAGTTCGAGGTCGAGGCAGAGACCGCCTACCGTGACGCACTCGAGCTGGTCGAAGAGTTGGCGCGCGAGGGAATCCTGACGGTGACCGATCGCCCGGTTACGGCGGAGCAATCATGAGCACACTGCTGCAGGCCGCCAACGCCAAGGCTATCGAGCTCGGCATCCCGCTGAGCGTCCATCTCGATCTGACCTGGCGATGCAACGAGCGTTGCGTGCATTGCTACCTCGATCACGACGACGCCGGCGAACTGACGTTCGACGAGATCGCCGATCTGCTGCGGCAGATGGCGCAGGCGGGGGTGCTGTTCCTGACGCTCAGCGGCGGCGAGCCGCTGTTGCGCAAAGACCTGTTCGCGATCATCCGGCTGGCGCGCGAGCTCAGCTTCAACGTCAAGCTCAAGACCAACGCGATCCTGATCAAGGAAAAGCAGGCCGCGCTGATCCGCGAGCTCGGCGTCGATACCGTCCAGGTCAGCATCTACTCGCATCGCGCCGCGGTCCACGACGCGATCACCAAGGTGCCGGGTTCGCTCGAGCGCTCGATCGCGGCGATTCGTTTTCTGCGCTCGCAGGGCCTCAAGGTTACGATCGCAAACGTGCTGATGCGCCAGAACCGATTCGACTATCCGGCGGTCAAGCGGCTGGCCGAGGAGCTGGGCGCCACGTTCACGGTCGATCCGACCATCACGCCGCATATCAACGGCGATCGTTCGCTGCTGAGCCTCAACATCGATCGCGACGCACTCAACCAGGTGATGCGCGACGAGAGTATCGTCGGCGACGTCGGCGAATTCTGCGCGCCGCCGGGTCCGGTCACCGAGGAGGTGCTCGACGAGTTGCCGTGCAGCGCGGGTCATAGCGCCTGCTACGTCTCGCCGTACGGCGAGGTCTATCCGTGCGTGCAGTTTCCGCTGCCGAGCGGCAGCATCCGCGAGCAGAAGTTCATCGACATCTGGCAGCATTCGCCGGCCCTCAAGGAAGTGCGATCGATCCGCGCGCGCGACCTGCCGGTCTGCTCGACCTGCGCGCACGTCGGCTCCTGTAGCCGCTGTCCCGGCCTGGCCTACATGGAAGGCAACATGCGCGGTCCGTCCACGGCGGACTGCGAAAAGTCCCACGCCCGCACCGGAATCCCCTCCGCCAACATGCTGCGCAAGCAGCAAGCCGGCGCCGCCTGCCCGACCGCCGCCCCAATCAGCGCTAAATAACCGACTAATCGGAAGCCGCGCCGAGGCCGCTCTTGCGCAGCGCCTGCGGATGCTTGACCGCGAGCAGCAGCGGACGCGCCAGGTAGTAGAGCGGATAAAGCGGGCGCGGCAGCGGCATCAATGCGCAATCGCTCAACTTCGGACTGAGCAGGCGTCTCACCAGATAGCGGGCGCGGTCGCGCCGCGAATCGATCGAGGCCAGCGCGGCTCGCCATTCCGCAAACTCGCCCTCCTCGCGAATCTCGAACAATCGTTGCGCCACCTTTTCGCTGAGCGACTTGACGCGCGGAGCACGCAGCGCCGGCGCGAGCGGCTCGGGCACTTCCATCGCGAACAAAGAACAGCACAGATCGATGCCGACCAGCAGCATCGTGCGGCCCCCGGTGCGCGCGGCGTCGGCGAGTAGCGCCTCCCAGGAGGGCGGGGCGAGTGCGAAAAGATAGACCAGGTCACAGATCTGCTGAAGCCTCAACCAGCCGTGCTTGGCGGCGTGATAGGCGTGGAAAAGGATGGCGTCGTCGCGGTTCATGGTGGTCACGGGCCGGCCGCCGAGGTCAATTTCGATCGCGCGCCGCCAGACCTCGTCATCGCGCGGCGCGAACGGGAAATAGTCGGCACCGAGCGACCAGTGGAGATCGAGCACGACACGGTCGCGGCTGAAATCGATCGCGGTATCCGGAAAGAATCGGCTGGCGAAGGCGGCGGAAAGCCAGCAACTGCTCCTGAAGCCGATTTGTGCGAGCGCTTCGGCGGCTCGTGGCAGGTCGTCGCGATGCACCACGAGGTCGAGGTCGCCGAACGCCCGCAAGCTCAGGTTGCGATAGGCGGTCGCGGCGATTATCAAGCCCTTGATAGTCAGCGCCGGGATTCCCGCGCGCTTGAAGGTATCAAGAATCTCGAACAGGGATGCGACCAGATAGTCGGAACGCATCGCGGTTGACTCGGCGACCAGCGCGTATTGTCGCACGATCGAAGCGGGGAGCTGCTCGCGGCCGTTGGCAAGCAGGCGCGCGGCGACTAGCGGCACGACGCTGTTTTTCGCCGCGATGGCCTGAAAGCGCGGCCACTCGAGCTCGCCGGCCAGCAGCGCGCTGATGCGGGCGCGCTGTTCGCCCGATTGATTCGGGCCGCAACAAAGCAGCAGCAGAGCGCGTTCGCGGTCCGGGCAATCCCGAAGATCGGCATTTGCGCTGGTGGGCAAGATGGCGCTCTTCCGAGCAAGGCAGCTAAAACGTCGGCCTCGCGCAATTCAAGATCATCGACCTGGCGACGTTTCCTGCCACATCGTACACCAATTTTCGCCCCGGCGGTCACGGCCTGGAGGAACGCGGGGCGCCGGCCGGCAAGCGCGTCGAGATCAGAGGTCACGGATCGGCTTCAGTAGTCGAGGGTTAGCGTCATTCATTTTAATACCACCTGGGTTGGGGTATCATAAGCCTACAAGGTTTATGTTAGGCGGGGCTTGCATTGCAGTAACTGTGCGCGCCGTGGGCAGGAATGTGAGCGCCGCCAAAGCCCAGGAGGGTCTTAATGGCAAAGAGGCGTCCGACCGACATCCGGAACAAGCAGACGCTGAAAAAGTACGTTCCGCCGGCGGTCGTTGATTACGGCACCATCGCGAAAATTACTTCGGCGCCGAAGCAGATCAGCGGTCCGGACAGTCAAGGCGCAAAGAAGGGCTCCTGTCTTTAGGGCGTCCGGCGCCTGATGCTCGACGAGCAGGGCGCCTGCGAGCTGCGGGAAAAGCGAGGCCGGAAACTCAGGCTGTCGCAAGGTTTCCGGCCTCTTCGCGTGCTTATGCGGCGCACGCTTCGCCTCTTTACGGGAAAATACTCAATGCCTGAGATTGATATTCCATACCGTGTATCGCGACGATCACCGTAGCCTCAGGAGCGCCCGCCGCCTGCACGCTGAAGGACTGCATCGCTTTCCCCGAAGTGACGGCCGCCTGCCAAAAGGCGAATGGAAACAGCTCGAACGGGATACTACCCCCTGCCGCGCTCATCTCAGCAGCGGTCAAAAACATCGTTCCGCCGGAAGTGGCGGTTGAACCATCCGTGTAGGTCGCGGTCCAATACAGTGTTACGGCGTCGCCCTGGTAGAGCGGTCCATCAACGGCGATGTCAATCTCGGAGGGGCTGATGGTTGAAAACCCCGAGTCGGGAGTGAAATTTACCGCGGCCTGACCATCCGCGGCCATGCCGTTGGAGTAGCCGCTGTATTGCGCCATGGTCATCGCGGTCGTTGAAGTTCGGGCGTCGGCCGCGGCGCTGGCCATCAGGACGCCGGCAAACGCCATCGTCAGTAGCAGCGCGGATCTCTTCTGGCCGTCAGAACTACGGACAAATCTTCCTGTAAAGTAATTCATGATTCCCCCTCATTCGTTTCGTGTGGCAGTTTATGTTCTCGGTCCGATCATCTCCGTTGCGGATAGGGATAAGCATTTCCCATGCCGCGCCAGCAGGGAACGGCGTAGCCGAACCAAGCTCAGGTAGTGGGCCTTAACAAGGTTTGACCGGTGCTATGAAAAGTTGACGACCTGTCAACCAGAGTTCACAAGTCGTCAAAGCCGGATCGGGCGAAATGATGCTCGCAACTTCTTGGGTTGGCGATGCGCCGATATGATCGGAATCCGAACCGAGCGGCGCGTACGCCACCAGGGTTATCGGGAAGACTCGCGGGATAAATCCAGGGCTTACCAGCCTACTCGGATGCTTGTTTTTATGCGGGGGTTTGACCTAAATTAGCTGTGAGTATCTCATCAAAGGTGTAATTAAATGAGAGTAGGGCTTCAGACGCTTCTCGCCATCTGTGCCTTTGGTTTGGCCGTCGGTGGTCTTGCGCAAGCCAGTGAAGTGGCCGGCGTGGTGGTTGATGCGAGTGGGCAGCCGGTCGCGGGAGTGAAGATCACGGCCAGCCACGGTCATAGCAGCACCAGCGCCGTTACCGATCGCGATGGGCAGTACTCGATCAAAGATCTCGCCACGGGCGCTTATGATCTAAAGATTGATCCGATGGGAAGCGGCGTGAAGGGCGGGACGGTGGAAAGCTACCTCAACCCGGCCGGGCTCACGGTAAACTGGTCGGTTGCACCGCAACAGGAGCCACTGGCGTCAGCGCAATCCGGAATCCAGCAGCCTCACAGCCCATCGATCGGGATAGTTGCGCTCGGTGGCGGTGGCGGTAACGTACTCAACTCGAAAGACTCGCCGCCGGGTTGCAAGGGCATGCCCGGGCCTCCCTGCGGGCCGAAATCTCCGCATAAATAGACTCTGCCGGTGAGTCGGACGCTGGAAGGGGCCAAAGCTTGGCCACAAATGTCGCAACCCTCAGGCCGCGTCGGCGTGTGAGCTTTGCAGTGATTGTAAATCATCGTCAGTGATCGTCAGTGCGATCGCTTCTCCGATTACGGCGAGGAATTGCTGTACGCCAGGGCCTGATATGGCCATTAGTGGCAATCTTCCAGCGAAGCTCCCTGAACTGACACCTTTTTGGTTCCCTCAATCCTCGCTCCGCTTGCTGACGATCACTGACGATCTTTCCGGGAGGTTGGATGCGGCGCTGACCGAGATGATTCGCCGCCCCATGCGGTCGGCGCGGCTGGAATCTAGCTCAATACCGGCGGCGCGCAGGTTGCTGGCGATCCGGCGCAGGAGATTGGCGAGCGCATTGGGTGCTTTGGGCCAGCGCGGCCAACGTCGGGTGCCGTCGCCGACCATGGCGTTGAGCCGGAGCAGCAGCTCGGCGGTGCTGCCCCTGAAGCCATCGCGGGCGAGCTCCCGCAGCGGCTCGTAAAGCGGTGAGGACTCCAGCGCGAGGTTGCGCGTAACGGCACGATTCGCCTCGTAGACCCGGAGGAACTCGCCGTGCTCTATTTTTAGGCCTTCTTCGCAGGCGGCAGCCCAGCTGGCGAAGTCCGCCATGCGCGGCAGCGGTCCCGGCGCCAGCGTAGGGAGCTTGCTTAACCCGGCTACCACCGCATCGAGCAGGGCGCCGAGGATCCGTGGTCGGGCCGCTTCAAACTCGCGCCAGAGCTGACGCTCATCGCGGCGCGCCTGCGGTCTGATGTCATTAAAATCGATGATGATGGCGCGATCGAGAAAGTCCGGGCGGGTCGCGCCGAGATCAGGGATCGCGTTCAGCATCAGCGGGCGGGTGGCATCGAAGACGGCCTCATCGTGGTCGCTGTACAGTTCCCGGCCGCCGAAGCCTCCGCCGGTTGCGAGGCGACACGCGGCATCCGCGAGCTCCTCTGGCAGCCGGCTCAGGTTATCGAAGCAGACCAGCCAGGAGTTGCGGGCCGCCGCGACCAGGTCGCGCACTTCGCGGGGCGCACCTCTAAGCGCGGAAGTGCGGGGATCTATCAGAGCAGTGATCACCCGGCAGGCGGTCGACTTGCCCGCCCCTTGTTCACCCCGGGCGACCAGGATCGGAAAGGGCAGGGCCGGGCGCAGAGCGGAGACCAGAAAGGCTCTGACCAGCGTCCAACCCTCACTGTCGAGATTGAAGAAGCTCCGCAGCTCCTCGAGGCTGCCGCCGCGCGTCGGCTCAGGAAGGGGCTGGCTGCCCCGGGAGCGGCGAAACTTCGGAGCCGGACGAGTGGCGATGCGCCAGCCCTCGGCATCGATCTCGACCGCGCGCCAGCCATCGTCGCAGAGGTCCAGGTAGAGTCTGCCACCGTGCTCGGCTACCCGCAGATGGACCTCGCATTGCTGGCCATCGAACAGCGCTATGGCCTCGAAGATCTCGAGCGCCGCTCGCATTGCCCGCGGGCCGGGGCTCTCGCCGGTGTCGCGATAGAAGTGCCTTAACAGGAACAGGTAGAAGGCGCGGGAGCGCAGCGGATAGTTTTCCCAGTGCTGATCGGTATGAACCGAAGCCCAGCCGTGTTGCTCGGGATCGTGGAAGAACTCGACTCCGGAGTGCAGGGCGAGTCCGACGAGTCTCGCGGCGTTCGATTCCCAGCCGCTGCTATCATTCTTAGGCGGCTCCGACAGCATGAACTCGATCAGCTCCGCCTTCTGATACTTGGTCAGGATCGATCGCCAGTATTCCCACCGGGACGGATCGGAGCGCCGGATAGTCGCGAAGGAGAGGATGGCTTCATTGGAGACCAGCAGCTCGGGGTTGTCGGGAACTCGTGGCTCCAGGTGGGCCAGGCACAGCAAGGCGACTTCGGCTGCTATGCTCCGTGCTTCAGGATCGTCAGCCATACATTCAACTCATTGAAGGGACTCGCGGTTGGTCAGAGCCGGGGAACCAGCTTCCTGCCTATGCGGCGATTGCACCTGCCGCACAGGGTCTGGAGGTTGGACTCTTCGGTACGTCCGCCCTTGCTCACCGGGACGATATGATCGACCTGCAGATTGATGGTGCTGTAGCAGGCGCGGCAGCGCCCGCAGTCCTGCATAATCACCGCCGCCCTGAGATGGTTGGGTATTCGCCTGCCCGCCTCGCGGTCCTGATAGCTTGGGCGCTCTACCGCCGCGACCTTGATGAAGTCGGCCAGTTCGGAGAGCTCCAGGATCTCGGTTGCGCCGATCAGGCGCTCGAGTTTGTGGCGATGATTGGGCAGGAGGTTATCCATCCGAGCGGCTAGCAGCAGCAGACACAAAAGATGCGCCTTGTAGGTATCGGGGAGCTGCCTGAAGCGGGCGTCGTTCAAGAGGTCGTAGGGCAGCCTGATCTCTCGGCGCGAGCGTTCGAACTGCCGAAAGTTGCGGAAAGACAGATATTCATCCATGGCCGGGCTCATCCAAACTCACAAGCGCGATTCCTCTGCGGACGCTTCGCTGACGTTGATCCTGGTGACCGCCACTTGCGGCTTGCGGAACTTCTCCAGGTTCACCCCCGCCAGCTCCGGGATCAGCGCGTAGTCGACGGTGCCTCTGCGAAAGCTCTTTACGACCTCCACCCCGCAGCCGAAGGTGCGCCGCGCGGTTGCCATCCGGTCCAGAATGATCCTGAGCTTGCCCTCTTCCTCAGTTGCGGCATCCAGGCGGGCGCGCGCCTGACGGTACCGGAGCGCGAGCGAGCGCCAACCCGGATCTGAGCTCATGTCGAGCTCTTTGTCGTCGAGCTCCGGCCAGCGGTTTTCTTGCACCCGCCTCCAGAACTCCCCTTCCTCGTCCACCAACTTTCTGAGGTAGTCGCGGTCCGGACGCATCCTGACCAGCCGCCCACACCTGCCGTCGAACGACCAGTAGTGCGCCTCCCCGGCGCCGGATACTTCGAGCTGGTGCTGGAGCTGGCCGTAGTAGTGGGCCGGAACCCGCCCCTGCTGCGCCGCGTGGTGGTCGCGCAGGCTTAGCGGGCACTTGATCTCGAGTACGGTCGCGCCGTCGAAGCTGAGTCCGTCCAGCGAGGCGCGCATCCACTCAAGCTGGTCGTGCACCAGGCATAGCGGCTCCATCTGGACTCCGAACTGCCGCTCGTAGGCCGAGCGCGCGGCCTGCTCCAGTGCGTGTCCCCGGCGCGAAGCCGCGTTGCCGGCAAAGTCCCGCGCCCGCCCGGTCTTGATCGCCCACAGCAGGCGGCGGGTCTTGAACGCCGCCTCGCCCATGATCACCGGGGCGTCGCTCGAGCCGATTCCGGCCATCCGCCAGCGCAGCCACGCGGCGGTGTTCTGCTCCAATCGTTCAATCCTGGGCATGGACGTGCTCCCCCTGGGTTTGCCTGGCCCGTTTGCGAGTCAGCAGTTCCAGCGCGCGCCGATAGCTGCTCTGGCGCATCTCCTCAAGCGAATTGATCTTGTAATAGGAGAGCACCCGTTCGAGCTCGGTTGCGGTTTCGTCGATCAGCCCGCGAAGCTGGCGGGCCTCGTCGGCGGTTATCACCGGGTCGTTGCCGGAGCTGTGACTGATTCGCTCCTCCTCGGGATCGTCGCCGGTGGCGAGCAGGAAGGACTGGAGCAGGGCGTACTTCAAGGCTCCGGTCATCGCCTTGTAGGGAGCCTTGTCGCCCGCATCCAGTCCCTGGCCGGCGACCTTGACGGTGACCTCCTCGCCGCAATCGACATCGGCGAAGGTGTACGCCATCACCACCTGCGCTGCTCGCGCCGTTTCGCTTCGAGCCGGTTGGGCGGGCTCGTAGGAGATCGATTCCAGCCGTGGGACGATCACCACCCCCAGTTCGGCGAGCAGGTCGCCGACCGCGCCGGCCAGATCTGCGGCGGCGACGTAAGAGTAATTGTTGCGCTCGTTGAAGCCCCGCTTCTGGACGTAGCCGATTCTGCGCCGGACCTCGGCCAGCTTCTGCCGGAGATTAAGCCGGATGGGTGCCTGGCTCGGCGCATGATCGCTGTCGCGTCCAAGCAGTGATGCTTGAGTGAAGGGCTGACCGGGGTCAGGCTCACCGACAGCTCCGCGGCCGTTCTTCCCGCGGCGCGTCGCGGTTCGCCGCAACGCGTGGACCCTGGGCTTATCCGGGGACTTTCCGTTCCTGAGCGAGCCCGCCGGCAGCAGTTCCGAGCCCTGGTCCGCCACCTCCTCGGCCAAAACCGGTTTGGTCGCGCCCTTTCCCGCCAGTTGAAAAACTTCCCCTTCTTCATCGACGTAGATCCCTTCCTTTGGATCTGTCTCGGCCAGCGGACGTCCTACCAAAGTCAGGACTTCGGCCTGCTCCGCCTCCCGGACCGGGTACCAAAGCCTGACGGTCTTTGATTGTGGTCCGTCCGGGCCGGAGCGCTCGGCGACCACGCACAGAAAACCGTCGCGGTAGCCGAGCCGGTTGGTAACTTCCGTTTTCGCATTTTCAGGGTTCATAGCGCCTCCTCGGGTGGTGTCTATTGTCGTGGACACACATCGCTCTGGTCGGCGCTTGAGTCAAGTCAGATGGACGCAAGTAAATCGGCCCGTCCATGTGGCCCAGCCCTCTGATATATCTGTACGATTTGCCTAAAAGCCGGCCTTCGAGCTATGGTGCAATGTCCAGTTAAATCCACAGGAGAGGAAGCCGGGTCGAGGGCGCGCCCCGCGCGGCCCAGCCGGCAATATGACCAGGAAGAAAACCACCGGACGTCCCAGGCGCAGCAGAGGCGTCAAATCCAATCTGGTGGCGGCCGCGGTTGATCTCGCCGGCGGCGTCACCGCGGTCTCGCGCCTGTGCGGGGTTACCCGCCAGTCGGTTTACACCTGGATCCAGGAGTGGCGCGTCGAGCGCCTCATCGACGCGCTTAAGCTGGCCAGTGCTTCCGGAATCCCCATCGAGCGGCTGGCCGGAGAGGCGTTCAAGCCGGAGAGCATTCCCGCACCAAAATCACCGGCCGCTTCCGACGATTCCGATACGGAGTCCGAGTAGAAGATCAACCCTGCCTTTGCCGCCAGTACGGCGGATAAGACGGGCATCGATCTGACGAGGAGGGTGGCCCTCCTCGCGGCTCCACCAGAGCCCAAGTTGAGGCCGCTCACGCACGGGAGGCATTGGTTTTGCCAAGACGGCTTTGGATTGGTAGAATGGTAGCACTCCACGGGTAGAGTGGTTGAGCAATGGGACTCAATATCAAGAATGAGGAAACTCACCGCTTGGCCGAAGAACTGGCCAGTCTGACCGGGGAAAGCATGACGGCCGCGGTGACCGAAGCGGTTCGGGAGCGGCTGGAGCGCGTGCGGCGTAGCCGAGGTAAGAGCTTGGCGGACCGTCTGGTGGCTATTGGTAAGGATTGTGCTTCGCACCTCAAGGAGCCGTACAAATCCATCGAGCACGGCGAGCTGTTGTATGACGAGAAGGGCTTGCCGCGATGATTATTGACACCTCGGCAATCATCGCAATTCTTCGCGCCGAACCGGAAGCACTCGCCTGTGCGAGAGCAATTGAGCGTGCGGCAGTCCGCAGGGTCTCGGCCGCTAACTATGCAGAGGCCGCGATCGTAATTGACAGCAGCCGCGATCCGATTGCGAGCCGCCGATTCGACGATCTGATCAGAGAGGCGCAGCTGGTGATCGAGCCGGTGACGGAAGTGCAGGCGCGAATTGCTAGAGAAGCCTATCGGGATTTCGGCCGGGGTAGCGGGCACCCGGCGAAACTGAATTTCGGAGACTGCTTCGCGTACGCTCTGGCGAAGGCGAAAGCTGAACCGCTCCTATACAAAGGTAAGGATTTTGCGCGGACCGATGTAGAGACTGCCCGAAATTGATCGGTCGTGGGGAAGCCGCACGCGGATAAAGGAAAGGGCAGGTCACTCAACGCCCCTTTTTCGGCGCGCGCTTGCTGATGTTTCGACCGAAGGCCCTTCCAAGTTGGGGTACTCCTATGCGCTGGCGCATCTCATGGACCATATCGACGATCTCGTCGCTGGATAGGTCAGCAGCGATCCCCGACACATCCAGCGGCGAGTGACGCGAGCGCTCCGGTTGAATGACGAAGACCTGGCCGTCGCGGCGCTTTACCCGTACCGCGCCTTCGCGCCGCGCCCGTTCGAGAATAGTGGCGAATTTCTGGCGTGCTTCGGAAAAAGTATAGACGGTCATGACCGTATCTCCACGGTATTGATTCCCGCGCGGGTGGCAGCGTTTACCAATCCTTGGTCGAGCGAGAGCAATGCGCATCGATGCTTTATCGCGCAGACCAGCACGTAGGCATCGTAGGCATAGAGGTTGAGCTCATGCGCGACTTCTGGCGTCCTGATGCGACAGGGCCGCATAGGCCACCCGGCGGTCAAGAAGCTTCCCGCAGAGAGCTGAATGGGTGGCCCCTGTGGGCCAACTCCGACTTCGCCGTTCCTGGCTCGGTTTCATTGCATCCTCAGCCGCTTGGCGATTGTCGGTCCGAACTGCTCAAAGTGTCTGGTATCCCAGGTGTAGAGCGTATCGGCTTTAGCCTTCAGGGCGCACTGGGCGATCATGGCGTCGTAGATCGTGCCGCCAGTGACGCCCGCGTCGGCAGCCTTCCCGATGGCCGCGTAGTATTCGTCGCCGGATAGCGCGATTAGTGCGAGGCGCTCACGAATGCTTTCCAGGAGTAGGAGCACCTGCTCGCCGCTGAGGCGAATTCGCCCCGGCATCCGAGTCAGGGTCGAGTAAATTTCTGCCAGACTGTGCGCGGCGCAGCAGGCGCGCTTCCTGTCCGACCCGGCGAAGGCCCTGAAACTGCGCTCGTGATGTTCGTGATCTTCCAGGAAGGCAGCGACCAGCACAGAGGTATCGAAAAACACCCTCAACGGCCGGTCCCGAGGATCTGTCGGTCGCGTTCACGCCGTGTCTGGTCGAGGGTTGTCAACGCCGATTGAATGTTGACCCACCTATGCTCGGATCGCCGAAGTAAAACTGACCCACCTGGAGTGGTCTGATCAGGGGGAGTGCGAGGGGGATCTCCCCCTCGCCGTTCCGTCTAATGCTTGTTGGCTTTGAGCGGAACGGCCAGCAGCCCGGCCTTGCGCTTATCCTTGAGTCTGAAGCTCTCCCCGTTGATGCTGACGATCGTCGAGTGGTGCAGGACGCGGTCGAGCATCGCGGCGGTCAGTACGCTGTCGCCGGCGAAAGCGCTGTCCCAACTGCCGAAGGTGAGATTCGAGGTAAGTATCATCGCGCCGCGTTCGTAGCGGCGCTCGACGATCTGGAAGAACAGGTTGGCCTGCTCGCGGCTGAGCGGCAGATAGCCGATCTCGTCGACGATCAGCAGCTTGTAAGCGTTGACCGCGCGATGCATGACCTCGCGATAGCGGCCCTGGCGCTGCGCGGCCTCCAGCATCAGCACCAGATCGGCCGCACTGAAGAAGCGCGTCTTGTAGCCCTTCTGGGTGGCGAGGTAGCCGAGCGCGATCGCGAGATGAGTCTTGCCCACGCCCGAGGGACCGAGGAACACCACGTTCTCGGCGCGCTCGACGAAGGCGAGGCTGGCCAGTTCCATGATCTGCTTGCGCGGCGCGCCGGTGGCGAAGCCGAAGTCTTATTGGTCAAGTGTCTTGATCGCCGGGAAGCCCGCCACCCGCGCGAACATCTCGCGCGCCCGCGCCCGGCGCGATTCGCGCTCGGCGACCAGCAGCTCCTCCAGGAAGTCGGTAAACGAGGTGCGCTTTTCGGCCGCGCTTTGAGCCAGCGCCGGATACTGCGCCGCGATCCCGCCCAGCCGCAGCTCGTTGCACAGCTCGATCAGTCGTTCGTGCTGGACGCTCATCCAGCCTCCACCGCGGTGATCAGTTCTTCGTAGACCCGCAACGGATGCTGATACCCGCGCGGTGGCGGCACCGGACGCTTCTGAACAGCAGGCTGGAGCGTTCCCGACCACGACGGAGGGATCGGTTGCAGGCGCTCACGCTCCTGCGCGAGACGCACCGTGGGTATCTCGCCGGTGGTCGCGTGCACGCGGGCGTTGGCGACCTCGCGCAGCCAGGTGCCGACCCGCGCATTTCCGGTTTCGCGATCGACCTTGAGTCCTTCGGGGCTGAGCTGGCTCGCCAGTGGCACGTAAAAGCTCGCACGCAGATAGCGGATAAAGCGCTCGACCTTGCCCTTGGTCCGGGGTCGATAGGGCTGGCACAGCCGCGGCACGAAGCCGTGATGGTGCGCGAAGTCGAGGAAGGTGCGGTTGTAGCGATGCAGCCCCGGTCCGTAGCGATCCCGCTCGGTCACCACCGTGCGCATGTTGTCGTAGAGCACTTCGCGGGGGACGCCGCCGAAGAAGTCAAAGGCGCGCTCATGGCAGCCGAGCAGCGTCTCCATCCGCTCGTCGGTGACGAACTCAACGTAGGTCGCCCGGCTCCAGCCGAGCGTCGCGATGAACACCGCCAGCCGATCCTTCCCGCGTCGGATGGTCGCGAAGTCGGCCTGCATCTGGCGCCCCGGTTCGGTCTCGAACCGGATCAGCGGTTCCGGCCTGGCCACCGGCTTCAGCGTCCCTAGGTGATCCTTCAGGATGCTCACGCCGCCTGGATAGCCCAGCGCTCTCAGTTCGCGCAGCAGCACCGTCGCTGGGATCCATTCCGGCGCGGCGGCCCTTACCCGTTCAGCGATGTACTGCTTGTAGTCATCGAGCTTGCTCAGCCGCGCCTTGCGCTCGTAGCGCGGCAGACCTGCGCCGCGTACATAGCGCCGCACCGTGTTGCGCGAGACCTTCAGCATTCGCGCGATGTCGCGAATGCTCTTGCCCTGCCTGCTTAAAACCCGGATCTCCACCGCTTCCTCCGCCACCAGCATGAGGTCCTCCGCTGCGGAGTACCCCACCCCGGGGTGGGTCAGTTTTCAATCGGCGACCCGGGTCAGTTTTGCACCGGCGACTACAGGGTTTCCTGAACGGTTGCAGCAGGAAGGGGGTTCACCGGAACGGAACACCCAACCCCCGTGCTTCTTCGGGAGCGGTGGCGACGCCTCGCAGTGGCCTTAGCGTCATTCGATCGTCGTCGTTTTCCAGTTCGAGCTGGAAGAGGCCGAGTTTCTCTGTGACAAGCGCGGCAAGTGAAAATGGCAGCGGCGGCGATCGGATCAGCTGGATCGCTGGAAAGTGCTTCCGCCGGCAACCGGCACCGCGAAAAGCGCGGCATCGTTCCCGGAGCAGGAACAGACCAAACTTATCGAAACCTTAGCCTCACTGGCGCGCGCGCGGCCGCGCCACCCCTTCACGGCTTAACGGGCGGGGTAGCTCCAGCCCATAAGCCCACCGGCATCCCGTTGGGTAGCGAACCTCGGGAAAGGCCGTCAGTTGTCGTCAGTGACCGTCAGTAACCTTTACCCTCGGACTGATTTTTTTCGGCTACTGACGGTCACTGACGACAACTGACGGCCTTTCCCGAACTTGGGCAGCAGAAAGTAACACGGAAACCATCCGCCTCCCCTGCCCATCGTTGCGGCTGAACTGCAGCTCGATTCCCGCGGCACGCAAATTGGTGGCCATGCGCCTGAGTGCGTTACCCAGGACGTTTGGTGCCTTCGGCCAGCGTAACGAGCGGCGCCGGGGTTCGCTGACCATTGCGTGGAGCCGGGCATGAAGTTCTGCGACAGTTCCTCTAAAACCCTCGCGAGCCAGTTCGGCCAACGGCCCGTACAGCGGGGAGGCCTCGAGCGCAAGGTCGCGTGTCTCGGCGCAATTGGCCTGACAGGCCGCCACTGCCTCTCCCTGTTTCATGCCGAGGGCTTCCTCACACGCACTCACCCATAGTGCGAAGTCCGCCAACCGTGGTGGCCGGTCAAGCTTGACCTGCGGGAGATTTCGGAGTCCCGCCACCGTCGCGTCGAGCAAGGCACCTAAAATCCGCGGTCGTCGTTCAGAGAATTCGCTCCAGAACTGCGCCTCGTCCCGTCGAACCTCAGGCTTTATACCCGGAAACTCGACTATTAGCGCACGGTCGAGAAAATCGGGTCTTGCAGTACCGATATCGGGGATAGCATTGAAAACCAGCGGACGGGTGGCGTCGAAGATCGCCTCATCGTGGTCGCTATACAATTCCCGTCCACCGAAGCCGCCGCCGGTTGCCAGCCGGCAGGCAGCATCCGCCAGCTCCTCTGGTAATCGGCTCAGGTTATCGAAACAGACGAGCCAGGAGTTTTTGGCCGCAGCGGTGAGGTCGCGAACCTCGCGAGGCACACCTCTAAGCGCCGAGGTGCGGGGGTCAATGAGCGAACTGATCACGCGGCACGCTGTCGACTTTCCCGCGCCCTGCTCCCCCTTGACGACCAGAATAGGGCACGGCAGGCCCGGACGCAGCGCGGCGACCAGGAAGGCTCGAATCAACGTCCAGCTGTGATGGTCGACGTTGAAGAAGGCGCGCAGCTCCTCGAGGCAGCCGCCGCGTTCCGGTTCGGGCAGCGCTTGCGAACCGCGTGTGCGGCGAAATTTTGCAATCGGTCTGTCTACGACTCGCCAACCCTGAAGGTCGATCTCGATTGCCCGCCAGGAGCGATCACACAGGTCAAGGTAGAGCCTGCCCCCGTGCTCGGCCACTCGCAGATGGACCGGAAACTCTTCTCCATCAAAGAGCGCTCGCGCCTCGAAAAGCTCCAGTGCGGCGCGTATTGCCTGACCGCCAGGGCTCTCGCCGGTATCGACATAATAGGTTCGCAGAAGAAAAAGCCGGAAATCGCGCGAGCGAACCGAATGGTTCTCCCAGTGGCCGCCAATACTTACCGAAGCCCATCCCCGCTGATCGGGATCGTGAAATAGCTTAAGCCCCGTGTCCAAAGCCAGTCCTATCAGTCTATCTGCCTCGGACTCCCAGTCCGGGTCTTCGACGCGCGCCGGCTCGCGGAGCATGAACTCTACCAACTGCGACTTATCGTACTTCTCAAGAATCGCGCGCCAATGTTCCCAGTACTCCGGATCCGCATGCCTGATGGCTGCAAAGGAAAGTACCGCTTCGGTTGAGACCAGCAACTCCGGATCATTTGCCACTTGGGGCTCAAGCTCCTTCAGAGCTAACAGGGCCATCTCGGTGGCGATACTGCGGGAGTGATGGGTTAAGCTTCTCATCGGTCAGATCCGAGGCACCAGTTGCTTCCACTTACGCCGATTGCAGCGCCGGCAGAGCGTTTGCAGGTTCCACTCCTCGGTGGGGCCATCCTTGCTGACCGGGACGATATGATCGATTTCCAGACTCCTGGCGCTTCCGCAGCGCCGACAGCGACCCTGGTCACGCACCAGCACGGCGGCGCGCATAGCGTCGGAGATCGGCCGCCGTTCGATTCGTCCTACCGCGGCGATGCCCTCGGCCGAGGCGAAGTTGACAAACTCGGCCAGGCCGCTCAGGTCGACCGCTTCGGTCGCGCCAATCAGCCGCCCCAGCCGGGCCGGTCGGTTGGGCAGCACGTTGTCCCAGCGCGCCGCCAGCAGAAGCAGGCAAAGCAGATGCGCCTTCTGCGCGTCGCTGAGCTGTCTGAAGCGCATATCCTTCAGCAGTTCATGGGGAAGGCGGATGTCCCGGCGGCTGCGCTCGAACTGGCGGAAGTTACGAAATCCGAAGTATTCATTCATGGCTCGTCTCATGGAAGCCGGGACTGCCGGTGCCCTGGTCAAGACTCCAGCAGGTTTATTCTGACCACCTCGACCGGCGCCTTGCGGTAGCGTTCAAGCTCCAGGTTGCGGAGTTCGGGAATCCGGGCATAGTCGACCGCTCCTTTACGAAAGCCCCTCAAGACCTCGATGCCGCAGCCGTAGGTGCGCTGTGCCGTGGCCATGGTCTTGAGCTGCTCGCGTGCCCGCTGTTCTTCCGCGGTGGCCCGGTCGAGGCGAATCTTTGCCGCCTGATACTGCGATGCAGCCGCGCTCCAGCCTGAATCGGCGCTGAGATCCAGCTCGCTGCCATCGTCCGGCCAGTCGCTGGCAAGCACCCGCTGCCAGAAGCTCGTCTCAGCCTCTATGAGCCGCGCGATATATTCCCGGTCGGGTTGCACCCGGACCAGCGTTCCGCTCGTACCGTCGAACGACCAGTAGTGCAGCTCCCGGGCGCCCGAGACCTCGAGCTGGTGCTGAACCTGCGCGTAGTAATGGCTCGGGATGCGCCCCTCCCGAAGCTCGGGCTGGTCGCGCCTTCCCCACGGGCACTTGATCTCGAGCGCGATCGCGCCATCGAAGCTCAGACCATCGAGCGAGGCGCGCATCCACTCGAGCCTCTCATGTACCAGGCAGAGCGGCTCCATCTGGATTCCTGTCTGCCGCTCATAGACGCTGCGCGCGGCCCCTTCCAGGGACCGACCCCGACGTGCGGCCGGACCGCCCGCAGTTTCCCTGGCCAGCCCGGTCTTTACCGACCACAGAAATCTGCGCGTCCTGAAGGGCGCCTCGCCCATGACCACCGGGGCATCGCTCGAGCCGAGCCCCTGCATCCGCCAGCGATGCCATTCCGCGGTGTTCTGTTGCAGCCGCTCAATTCTCGGCATGGACGCTCTCCGGCTGCTGCTGCCGGGCGAGCTTGCGGCCCAGCACTTCAAGCGCACGCTGATATACCGGTTCGGTCATCTCCTCGAGCGTCGCCAGCTTGTAGTAGGCAAGCACCCGTTCGAGCTCGGTCCCAGTCTCCTCGATCAGTCCCCGCAGCTTACCGACCTGCTCGGCGTTGATGGGGATCGGGCGCTCCGGGCCCGCCCCAGTGACCCGGCCATCGCTGCGCTCTTCTTCCGGGTCATCGCCGGTCGCCAGCAGGAACGACTGCAGCAGGGCGTACTTCAGGGCGCCGGTCATCGCCTTGTACGGCGCCTTGTCGCCAGCATCGAGTCCCTGGCCGGCGACCTTCGCCGTGAGCTCTTCGCCGCTGTCGACGTCGGCGAAGGTGTAGGCCATCACCACCCGTGCCATCCGGGCAGCTTCCCCTCTGCCGGTAGCCGATTCGTACGAGATCTCTTCCAGTCGGGGAATGATCAGCACTCCCAGTTCGGCGAGCAGGTCGCCGATCGAGCCGGCGATGTCGGCGGCCGTGACGTAACTGTAGTTGAAGCGTTCGTTGTGGCCCCGCTTCTGCACGTAGCCGAGTCGACGGCGGACCTCGACCAGCTTCTGCCGAAGATTTAGCGCCACCGGTTGCGGCAGATCGTCGGCTTGCGCTTCTTCCGCCGAGGCGACCGGTGCAGCTACCTGGCTTACGGATTGAACGCCTGCATGGCCTGCTGCCGCTGCCTTGTCCCGCTTCCCGCCGTCACTCCGGTGCCGTTTGCGCGGCGCGTGGTCCCGGTCTCCCGCCGGCTGGCGCTCCTTGCCTCCATTCAGTGAAGCCTCCAGCAGCTCCTCCAGTTCGCTCTTCTCTCCACCCGCAGGCTCGACCGCGATCGGCTTCGTCTCGCCTTTGTCCGCCAGCTGAAACACATTTCCTTCTTCGTCCACGTAAATGCCCTCCTCGAAATTGATGCTCCTAAGCGGCCGGCCTAGCAGGGTTTGAACCTCTGCTTGACCCGCCTCGTTGACCGGAAACCATTTCTTCGGTTCGCTTCTGTGCTCGACCAGTACACAGAGGAAGCCGCCACGATAGTCTAGAAAGGTGCTCATGTTTCCTCCTTGCGTTCCGGCAGGTTTTTATAAACGCGTCCTCGCTTGGATTACTGCAAGTTTTTGATACCCGCGGCTTACGCTAAAGTATATTACTTATAGGTACACTACGAAGCAACACCCGAAAGGAATATGTTGTGGAGCGCACCAGGGGGTGCAGAGCGGTGGCGAGGGTCAGATTGTGGGGTTATCGTTGTGAGCGCTGCGGGCATGAATGGTTGCCAAGGCAGGCCGACCAAGAACCGCGAGTTTGTCCGCGATGCAAGTCTCCATACTGGAACAGGCCTCGTAAGAATCTGGGACGGTCACGCCGATGAAGTCGCGCAAGCGGCTAAAGCTCCGGCAGGAATGGCGCTCATCCTGTAGCTGCGGTCGAACAGCAGGGGCCCCAGCGCCGCGGCCAAGCTGTCCGGAGTTCACCGCCAATCGGCCTATTGGTGGATACGGGAATGGAAGGTCGAACGGCTGGTAGACGCCATCAAATTATCTCGCGCGTCGGGAATCCCTATCGAAAAGCTTGCGGGGGAAGCTTTTGAATCAGAGGGTTAGAAAAGCAGAGTCCTGGGCATACCCCTTTAAATCCGAAATCAAGTCGAGAATCGTCGCGAGCGCCCAAGCGTGAATATGCGTGGCAGCCATCCCTGCGACGATGTCAGAGCTCCGACCGACAGCCCACATCTGCGTGGCAACCTATCTTCCGTGCCGCCAGGGAAAACGGAACCTGATTCTGGTTTCTTCGAGGTTCTCCTGCGGCAACCGAGCCGGCGGTAGCAATGATTCGGTCCCGAGGGAAACCGTTGAGAGGACTGGCCGCGGAGGATCCCAGCTGATGGTTGTGCGTGCTCCTTGTGTTAATATGCACACATGCGAGCACGAAAGAAGAGCGTTGCGTCCAGGACCATGACACTGCGGCTTGACGCGGCCACTCTTGGGCGGCTTGACGAACTTGCGACAGCAACCGAACGCAGTAAAGCCTGGCTCGCGGCGCAGGCGGTCAAGGAGTACCTGGAAGTCAACGAATGGCAGACCCAAGTCATTCACGCGGCGGTAAGAAGGGCTGACGAGCGTGGCGCCAGGTTCATTGATGATGAAAAGGTCGACGCCTGGCTTGCGACCTGGGGCAAGCCTAGGGAGCGCAAACCGGCGCTGTGAGGGTCCGGTGGCTCGACCAGGCCGTCAACGATCTTAAGGCGGTGCGGAGTTACATAGCCGAAGACAACCCGCTTGCGGCTGGCGAAGTGGCGCAACGGATCAGGCAGGCGGTGCGCGTTGTGAGGGACTATCCTGCCGCAGGACGGTCCGGTCGAGTGCCCAACACGCGGGAGTTGGTGGTGACCGGCACTCCGTACATTTTGCCATATCGCGTTCGCGCTGGGGCGGTCGAGATCCTGCGCGTTCTTCACGGTGCTCGAAAGTGGCCCGATACCTAGCAGCGGCCTGCGGAACGCCAATTCACCCGGCATAGTGCAAGAAATCTACGGCTTCAAGTGGGTGCATGTAGAAGCGCGCCATGGCCTGTCGCTGCCGGTGCGAGACTGATCGGCAAGGATTTCCGCTACAGCCGGCCACCACGCCAAACGATTTCGCCGACCACCAGACTTTCAATATCCATTGCGGCTACATGCTCCGACGTCGCAGGACTTGAAACCAGAAATGTTCCGTTGAGCTGGACGCTAACCAGTCTGATGGCAAGTCCGCGAGCGACCGAGAGCACGTAGATTCCATCGCGACGCGGCAGCTTTTTCCCGGCCGTTCTATCAACCAGCAACAGGTCCGATTGCCCGATGAGCGGGGGTAGCTCCTGGTCAGCCTCAAGAACCATCAGTCGATCCTGATCGCTTAGACCGAGGCGGCGTTCGAGCCACGCGCGACTAAAAGGAACATGGCCCAGAATCTGTTCCGAGGGGAGGGCGGCATTAGGATCCCGCATTTCCACCATCACCACGTCTGCAAATGCCGCACCGGGCAAGAGCCCGGGAGGTCGCATTTCACCCTTGCCGGTAGCGAGCCATTCAAACGACACGTTTGCGGCGCGCGCCAGTTTGAAGAGAATGTCAGCCCGCGGGGGAAGATCACCCAGGCGGCGAGAGTATTCTTGGAGCGTTGATTCCGGCACTCCTGATGCTCGTGACAGCCGGTACCGACTGCCGAATTCTCGCACCAGAATCGCAAATCGCTGTGCGAAACTTCCCGCCTTCGCTATACCACGTAATCCGGTCATTGCCATACCACGACCTTCGTGTTATTTTTTTGGCATATAGCTCACTCGAACGCAATGCCGAATTAATAGGGGAGCAGACGGAACAAGTGGCCAGCACACTCCAGATCGAAGCTAACCAGCGAAACGCTCAAAAAAGCACGGGACCACGGACTGCTGAAGGCAAAGCAAAAGTCGCCTGCAATGCGCTTAGGCACGGGCTCACAGGTAAGCGGGTAGTGCTGCCCGGTGAAGATCCGGAAAAGTTCGATGCCTTTAGCGCCGATATGGTTAAGAATTTCAACCCACATGGGGTCTTCGAATTATTCCTGGTTGATAAAATGGTGGCAGACGTTTGGCGGATTAACCGTATTGTCCTGATCGAGTCGACCCTGCATAGGGGAGACCTGCATGCGCAGGCCCTGGAAGCTGCCGAGTCGGCAAGAGCCAAATACTTAAAGATAAAGCCGAATCTTTTTCAGCAAATTAACGAGGCCGAGCTTGGTCCTCCTACAGTTGATCCTGCCGACCAAGAGGCTTTTGACGAAGCCTCACGAAAGCTTGATCAATTGAGAGCTGCAGACGAAGACCCCTCGTCTCAATTGATCCGGATACTCGAACAACATGAGGCGACACTCGCTAAATTCCAGCGGTACGAGTTCGACTTGTTCCGCTCTCTATTTAAGACGCTACATGAGCTTCAGAGACTTCAGGCTACGCGTAATGGAGCACAGGTAGTCCCGGCGGTGTTGGATATTAACGTCGATGCCGGTCACGAAAAGGATTGAAAATAGGCATTTTCCCGAAACAAACCCAATTTCCAAGAGAAGCTTCTGAGCTGTCTCGCGCGCAGCACGTGCTTGATCTGGACATTACCGGTCAGGACCGCGCAAGGAGGGGAAATCTCCAAAACAAACCCAAGGACACCGGTATCCGTTGACCACCCTGCGCTCCCCGCGCGGTCCTGTCGCAGGATCATTTTGCGGTTTCGATTGCCCCCCGCTTCGCGCGTCGAATATTTTTCGCCAGATCGCGCCGTTCCTCAGGGTTCCACGGCGGAGGTCCCGCGATCGGCAGTCGGCGTTCGTGAGCCAAATCCCAGGTAAGGTCGGCCCGCGAGTAGATCTGGGCGCGATCGGGAGGCCATCGGCGCGCCTCGCTGTCGTCGTCGAAGTCGATCTCGCGTCCATCCTTTATGACGTGGCGGATACGGCGCTTGTCCTGGAGCACGCGAATGTCACGAATCGGATCGCCGTCGACTAGGATCACGTCGGCCAGCTTGCCGGCTGCGAGCACGCCCACCCGGCCCTCGAGTCCGAGTATCGATGCGGCATCGACGGTCGCCGCGGCGATCGCTTCCCGATTCGAAAGACCTGCGTACTTGGTCAGGAGTTCAAGATCGCGCGCGTGCCATTCGCCGTACGGCGTGATCGAAAACCCGGAGTCGGTGCCGGCCAGCATCTTGACGCCAGCCTGATGCGCCTTATGCAGGCTGACCGCCGCGCCGTCGAGGACCCGCCGCGCGGCGTCGCGCTCTGCGCTGGTCGCGCCGACCAGATCGCCAAAGTCCGCCCAGTTCGCGAGCAGCGTCAGCGTCGGAATCAGCGGGATGTGCGAGTCGGCGAGCCTGCCAATCGTCTCGTCGCTCATCGCGTAGCCATGGATGATCCAGTCGAACCCGGCCGCGATCGCTGCGTCGACCTCCGCTGACCCCACTGCATGCACCGTGATCCTCGTGCCTAGCTGATGCGCCAGGTCAGCGACGCCCTTGAGTTCATCGTTCGTGAAGGCCTGGTACTGCCCGAACGGACTGCCGGACAGCTTGATATAGTCCACACCTGCCTTCACCTGACGGCGCACCGCCGCCATCATCTCCGGCAAACTGTTCGTCAAAAGGCCGATGCTGCTTTCGGGAACGCCCACCGGATCGGGATACCAGTCGGTCATGCTATTGCTGGTCGAAAGGTAGCGGCCTGCGGTAGTAGTGCGCGGCCCCTCGACGAAACCGCCTTTGATCGCTTCGCGGATCGCGACGCCGATATTGTAACTGCCGCCCGGCGCTGACATCCCGGTGAATCCCGCGCGGAGCACCTTTTTGGCATTCCAGGCGGCGCGCAGTGTTCGCGACTCGACGGAATTGTAAAGATCCTGCTCTTCCTGCGCCCGGCTTTCGCCATAGCTGATATGGCAATGCGTATCGATCAGACCAGGCATCACTGTCAGTCCGGCCGCGTCGATGAGGCGGATGCGATCGCGTTCATCGCGCGGCACGAGTTGCGGACCGACGTCGCCGCCGACTCTCTCGATAAGGTTGTCCTTGATCAGGACCGATGCGGGACTGAGCGAATCGTCCGAACCATTGAGCAGGTTGCCGTTTCTGATCAACGTCCAGTTCGAGGCCATCGGCTGCCCTCCGTCGCTATCGCAGTTTGATCTGACCTTAGCATGCGCGGTCGAAGCGCTGGCAACGCGCGATTCGGGATCCGCCGCGGTCACGCGCCGCGCCTGGGCATAGATGCGCGTTACCGCCCGAGATGAGGGATGACGTCGCGGGCGAAGAGCTCCTGCGTGCGCGCCGCCTTCCAGGGCTCGAGATTGGCGAAGTGGCTGATGATCAGCAGCTCGTCGATCTCGACCTCCTTCATCAGCGCACCGCATTGATCGAGCACCTTTTGCGCGCTGCCGGCGTAAACGTACGCCTCGTTGACAATCTTCTCGTAGCTGAGCCCCGGCAACTGTTCCATCACGTCGCTCGCGTAGAAGGCGTAGTTGCTGTCGATGAGCCGCTGTTTCATCGCGGGGTCGCGGCGCAGCGTCGGCAGCGCCGTCGCGCTGTAGGCGTAAAACCGTTTGAGCGCGGGTTCGCACTCCGCCCGGATGCGCGCCTCGTCCTCGCCGATATAGACCGCGCGAACGGCGGCGACGGTCGGTTTGATGCCGTGTTTGGCGCAGGCCTCGCGATAGCGATCGACGCCCGCCTTGAAAAATGAAACCGGCACCGGCCCGCCGAACGCCAGCGCCCAGCCTTTGCGGGCGCCGCGCTCGAACGCCGCGCCGCTGGTGCCGACCATGTAAACCGGCGGATAGGGTTTCTGGATCGGCTTCGGCACCACCGCGACGTCCTGCAACTTGTAATACTTGCCGTCGTACGAGAAACGCTCGCGCGTCCAGGCGAGCTCGATGATATCGAGCGACTCCTCATAGCGTCCCTGCGTCTCTTCCATCGGCATACCTGCCGCAGGGTATTCCCAGGCGTGCCCGCGCCCGACGCCGATATCGAGCCGGCCGTTGGTGAGAATGTCGGCAAAGGCGGCCTCGCCCGCGAACACCACCGGATTCCTCAGCGGCAGCGTATGGCAGAGTGTGCGGAAGCGAAGATGGCTGGTCTTCCGCGCCAAGGCGGAGAAGAACGCAAGCGAGTTCGCCGAGATGCTGAACTCCTGGAAGAAGTGATGCTCGATTACGCTGAAGATGTCGTAGCCCAACTGATCGGCGAGTTCGGCGAGATGGAAGACCTCCCAGGTAGTCTTCGCGCCGTCGATACCGGCGCCATTATGCAGCTCGTCGTAGACTCCGAAACGCAATTTACCAACCATGCCGAATCACCGTGGTTTTGAAAGGTCTGGTCCAAGGAGCCCGCATTGTACCATCTGACCGGGGAGATTCTGTACCAAACGGAGTGAGCGCACTTATATCGCAATTGCTTCCCCAAAAGTCGAATCGTCTCGACGCCCAATCGGCAGTTGAAAGGGAATCTGCGCAAATTGGCGCGAGCAGCAGCACCATAGCGCACGCTGATTTCGCCTTTGGCACAGGTTCGGGTTTGGAATCACTGCTTGAACGACAGGCAGGCTCTAGCGACGAGGAACCCGAAATAAAGCAGCCCCTAGCGAGGTTCATTGAATCTACCTATAAGAAAACGAACACGCCTTCGATTGAGGGAGGGGCGTTTGATGGTTAACCGGTTTGTGAAACTCGCCGGTATGCTGGTGTTGAAGAGGTGTCCTCCAACTACACTTCAACTCTGACAAGCCGCGAGCGACATTGGTAAAAGAGCGGAGGAGGTAAGTCATGCCATTGATATGGAGAGGAGCTGCTGGACAGTATTCCTCAACTGATCCAATGGCGTTAGGAAGCTCGTTGCCGCCGGGAGCAGGCGTCTATATTATCTGCAAGTTTGAAAACTCAAGATATGTAAAGGCTATCTACATTGGCGAGTGCGAAGACCTTATTGATCGACTCACGAATCTCGAGAGCCATCACCAGTACAGGTGTTTCTTGAAGCAGGGCGCAACGCACGTATGCGTGATTTTCATAACGACCGGTCGGCAGGTGCGATTAACGATAGAGACCGACCTGCGCGCCGGCCTATATCCGCCATGCAACTAGCTGAATATTAGCATCAGTGAGTGAAAGGCCTCGTGAGGTTGCGTCAAGCGGCTCGGGCTTGCCGCGGCCCTGAACTAACGCACGCGAATCTCCGCCGCACGCTTGCGAGCCCGCCCCACAGACCATAGGCGGATTTCTACGCCAGGTGTGAGCTATATGAGGAAACGGCGTGCTCGACGATCGTAAAAATCGACGGCCCGGACTTCTGCTCGAATTGGTACCGCACCCTGACGATCGGAATGTCCAGGTGCAACACGCGATCGAGGCGCGCCGGGCTGGCGTCCAGGATCGCATCAGCCCCGCTGCGCGCCAAGGTCTCCGCCAGTTCGGCGATTTGCGATTCTGAATAGCCCAGCGCCGGCACCACCTCGGCCATATGCGGATATTTCACGTAAGCCTCTGCGATCGTACCGACGGCGGACTCGCGCGGATCAAGAATCAGCGCGCCCGCGGCGCGCGCCGCGATGGTACCGGCGCCGTATGCCATGCCGCCGTGAGTAAGCGTGGGACCGTCTTCGACCACGATCACGCGCTTTCCGGCGAGCGCCACATCGGACTCGGTCGTTACCGCCAGGTCGGCCTCGATCAGCGTGGCGCGCGGATTGAGTTCGGCGGCATGGCGGCGCACGGCGGTGCACGCCTCGGGGCTCGCACTCGAAACCTTGTTGAGGATCAGCACGTCGGCGGCGCGCAGGTTGGTCTCCCCCGGGTAGTAGCTGGTCTCGTGACCGGGTCGCAACGCATCGAGTACCACAATAGAGAGATTGGGTCGTATGAATGGATAGTCGTTGTTGCCGCCGTCCCACAGTATGACCTCGGCATCACGCTCGGCCTGTTCGAGGATGCTCCGATAGTCGACCCCCGCGAAAACCTGGAGACCGCTGTCCAGGTACGGTTGATACTCTTCGCGCTCTTCGATGGTACATCCGTATCGATCGAGGTCGGCCGCGGTCGCGTATCGCATCGCTCGCTGCGCTAAGAGATCACCGTAGGGCATCGGATGCCTGAGAATCGCGACCCGCCGGCCCTGGGCGGCAAGCGCGCGCGCGAGCGCTTGTGTGATGGGACTCTTGCCGGCGCCGGTGCGTACTGCCGTGATCGCGACCACCGACAGCCGACTCCGCAGTTGGGTCAACTTCGGCCCCAGCAGCGCGAACCCAGCGCCGCGCGCCTGCGTAAGGCTGGCCTTGTGCATCACCTCTTCATGCGGGAGATCGCTGTAGGCCAAGAATACCAGGTCGACTCGAAGCTTCTCGATAAGCGCGCCGAGCTCATCCTCGCGGTGAATCGGAATGTCCGCGTCGTAGAGCGGACCGGCGAGCTCACGGGGAAACGAGCGGCGCTCGATGAACGGGATCTACACGGCGGTGAAGGCGACCACGCAAAACTCCGGGCGGCCGCGAAAAAATGTCAGGAAATCATGGAAGTCACGGCCGGCCGCACCCAGGATGATGCATCGAAGAGGCTCCGACATGGTCAAGTACTAGCAGATGACACAGCGCCAGTAATTCGCGGCCGGACCCGGCAGATCCCTTCATCCTGCCGAAAACGCTGAAGACCTGAAGCATCCGGTCAGCATTCTTCGGCGCCGTAACTTCTCGACCAACAGTCCGGCGATCGGCTCACTTACAACCATGTTCGACTTCAACCGCTAGCCAAGCTATTGTGCCGCGAAACATGCATACGCGCGCAATATTGTCGCTATGCTCGCGATTACCTCGGCAACAGCTTTAGCGGAAGGGGCGCGGAGTCCGTAGCTTGGAAGGGGTGCCAAACAGCTTCAAAGCAGCGGCGATCGCGTTTGACCCGGCGTGGGGCGATTTCGATGGTAACGTCGCCCGGATGATTGTCGGGATCGAGAGCGTGGCCAAGCAAGGGATAGGTCTTGCGGTCCTACCCGAGATCGCGACCATTGGTTACATCTTTGATGACTTCGCGATGATACAGCCGTATCTGGACACGGTACCCGGCAGGGCGACCGCGGCAATCGAGACGGTGACGCGGCGTCATCACCTCTATGTTGTTGTCGGAATCGGCGAGATCGATCCGAATAGCGGCTTGGGCTACAACACCGCGGCTCTCGTCGGCCCGGATGGTTATATCGGCAAGTACCGCAAGCACGGTCTTAATTCCCTGGACCAGCGTTGGGCGTCGGTCGGCGATCTGGGTTTCCCGGTTTTCGACACCGAACTGGGACGCCTCACCATACTGATCTGTTACGATAACACCTACTGGCAGTACGCCCGGCTGGCTGCGCTGCATGGTGTGGACGTTATCGCCTGGGTGAGCGCTTCCGCCCGAGTGATGCCCGGAACGCCGGCAGGGCTCAGTAAGGGGGACCATTCGACGGTCGCCAACGTGCAGTATCTTTCATTTCACAGCGGTGCGTTTGTCGTCGCCGTTAGTCGTAACGGCATAGAAGAAAATCCGATTACCAAGCAAAGGCTGTATTACAACGGCGGTTCCAGCATCTGGGATCCTGAGGGCAGGAAGTTAGCCCAGGCGCCAGTGATAGCGCCCCAAGAGTTGTCGTCGGGCGTGCATGGAGTTATCACGGCGGAAATCGATGCGGCCGAATCCGCTCGAGTTCGGGCCGCGCTCCTGGAGCTCCGGCGACCAGAATTGTATGGGGTGCTGGCGGTGCACCGTGCGCCGACCGACCCGGCCGCAACCATCACCCGACGCGACGTGCAGTTTGTTGTCGAGGGCGGCGATCCGGACAAGCCGGCCGAATCGACTACCTGGAGCCCGCCCCCAAAGGGCGGCCTTGCCGTCCTGCCGGCGCTGTTCCGTTACGGGCCGAATCGCTCTGCCGATCATTACAGGCGAATGGCGGAGCCGCAGGATGGACCATCTGAAAAGGAACTCAGCGTCCTTGCGAAGAAGGGACAAGGCTACATCGCGGGCAGTTACCCGGAGCTTTCAGGCGATGCGGTGTTCCACACCATTGCCCTGGCCGGACCCGCGGGAGAGATCGTAGCCCGGTATCGCGCGACCCATCTTGATGCCGGCGATGCATCCTGGGCGACTGCCGGAGACAAGTTCATCGTAATTCCCACCCCCATTGGCCGTGTCGCCCTCGCGCTTGGACAGGAACTTGCGGTACCGGAAGTCTTCGGCGTCTATTCTGCCGAACGAGCTGACCTGGTTGCCGCGCCATCCGGGGTGTGGGGCGGTCCGCTGGTGGAACTCGATCGCCGGCTATTCAACCGGCCGTATCCTCCGGGCACGCCATACGCGCCTTACGCGGCGGCAGGATTGGGCCAGTTCTGGGTCGCCGCGGCGGGTTGGGCCGACCGGGGGAAACCAGCAGCGCTGCTGCTTGGCCCCGAGCCAGCAATTGCAACGCCCCCGCTGGTGGCAGGCCCCGGGGAGCTGGTTGACGCGACGGTCGAGGTCCCGTCGTCAGGAACCTGGATCAACCAGGAGCAACTAATTGGCGGACAGCAGCCCTGGGACACTATTCCGTTGGTATTGGCCACGGACAGTCCAGCTCTTCAAGCGTGGAGTCAGGCGGCAGGATGGCTGCCGACGTGGCGGTGAGACGCGAAATCACTGCATCTTGGGAATACCACCGATTACCCAAGTTTGGCGCGCTATGCAGCGAGATACTTTAGCCGACCTGTTGAAGGATCCGACCGCGGTCGAACCCGCGATAGTTTCGACGCTGCCTTCGGTAGCGATCAGCTATCGAGCCTTGTCCAACGAAATCGAACGACTTGGTCAGCAGTTTTTGAGTTCCGGGCTCAAGCCCGGGGATTGCGTGGCGATGTTTTTGGGCAACGGGTTGGAATTCTTGACGGTGTTTCTGGCTCTGACTCGCGTACGTCTGGTGGCGGCGCCGCTTAATCCTGCCTATAAAGGCGGCGAATTGCGATTTTCTCTCGAGGACTCTCAAGCTCGTGCGATCATCGCGGAGAGCGACAACCTGCTGGCCAAGGACGTTGCGGCCGCGGTCGATGTGCCGATGTGGCAGGCGGCGGTGGACTCGTCGGGACGAGTCAATGTGGCCGGGGTGCCCGCCAAATCGCGCGACACCGACGCACCACCAGTTCCAGGCGACATCGCGCTGTTCATGCATACCAGCGGGACCACGGGCCGTCCTAAAGTAGTACCGCTGACGCATGCCAACGTGCTCTCGTCAGCGCTTCACACCGCCGCGCAATATAGCCTGACGGCCGCGGATTGCAGCCTGCTGGTGATGCCGCTGTTCCATGGGCACGGACTGATTGGCGCGGCTTTGGCGACGCTGGCGTCCGGGGGAACGCTGATAGTACCACCGCGCTTTTCAGCCTCCGCCTTCTGGGAAACGTTTCTGGAGCATCGCGCAACCTGGTACACGGCGGTGCCGACGATACATCAGATTCTTCTGATGAGGGCAGCCAGTGACGGCGCGCCGAGCGGCGGGCCGCGTTTCATTCGCTCCTGCTCGGCGCCGTTTGCTCCAGCGGTGCTCAGCAGGATGGAGAGCCGCTTTGGGGCACCGGTGGTCGAGGCGTATGGAATGACCGAAGCGTCCCATCAGGTAGCTTCCAATCCGTTGCCGCCACGCCCGCGCAAGCCCGGTACGGTGGGGTTCGGCACGGGAGTCGAGATTGCGATAATCGACGGTGCGGGCAAACGGCTGGCTGCGAATGCGCCCGGTGAGGTATTGGTGCGCGGGCCCAACCTGATGAGTGGGTATCTTAACAATCCGCAAGCGAACGCCAGCTCTTTTATCGATGGTTACTTTCGCACCGGCGACCTCGGTATCCTCGACAACGACGGCTATCTCGCAATAACCGGGCGCATCAAGGACCTGATCAATCGCGGGGGGGAGAAGATCTCGCCCACCGAGATCGAGCAAGCCCTGGAGGCGAATCCGGCAGTGGCTGAGGCATCGGTGTTTGGAGTGCCAGATGCGAAGTACGGTGAAGAGGTTTGGGCGGCGGTGGTGCCCAGGGGGGAAACCGATCCGAGTCAGCTGCAGGCTTTTTGCCGCGGGCGGCTGGCCGACTTCAAGGTTCCCAAGGAGATCCGAATCGTCTCGGCGCTGCCGCGCAACGCGATGGGGAAGATCGTCCGGCGCGACATCGCGGCGCTCTTCAAGCCCACCCAGAAATAGCGAAAGCAGAAGGGAAAGATATGGCCCCATCAGCAGTCACCGACGGGTTCCACCTTGTAATTGACGCGTTGAAGCTTAACGGCATCGAGACCATCTACGGCGTGGCGGGAATCCCGATAACGGACCTGACCCGGCTGGCTCAGGCGGAAGGCATGCGCTACTACGGCTTTCGCCATGAACAGTCGGCCGGGTACGCGGCTGCGATCGCCGGCTATCTCACCAGGAAGCCCGGGATCTGCCTGACGGTCTCCGCGCCGGGCTTTTTGAACGGTATGGTGGCGCTCGCGAACGCCACCATCAACGGTTTTCCGATGATCCAAATCAGCGGGTCCAGCGACCGTGCGATCATCGATCTACAGCAAGGCGACTACGAAGAACTGGATCAGATGAACGCGGCCAAGCCCTATACAAAGGCCGCGTTTCGCGTCAACCGTCCTCAGGACATCGGGACCGGGGTAGCCCGCGCGATTCGCGCCGCACTGTCGGGACGACCGGGCGGCGTTTATCTCGATCTGACCGCAGAGGTGCTGAGCGCGACTCTGGAAGCCGACGCAGTGGCGCGATCGCTGGTGAAGGTCGTGGACCCGGCGCCGCGTCATATCCCGTCTCCCGAATCGGTACAGCGCGCTGTCAGCGTGCTGGCTGGGGCCGAACGCCCGCTGATCATTCTTGGCAAGGGCGCCGCCTACGCGCAGGCGGACGACGATATTCGAAAGTGGATCGAAACCACCGGCATTCCGTTTCTGCCCATGTCGATGGCGAAAGGACTGCTGCCCGACAGCCATCCGCAATCAGCGGCGGCGGCGCGT
>Ga0307372_10000313_pt1 | contig 86700 bp, 84 predicted proteins | sample OX1MG_FD_202533 | JGI IMG/M metagenome (GOLD analysis project Ga0307372, IMG submission 202533) | Soil microbial communities from Risofladan, Vaasa, Finland - OX-1 | ecosystem: Environmental > Terrestrial > Soil > Coastal area > Acid sulfate soil | place: Finland: Risofladan, Vaasa | collected... | reverse complement strand
CATCCCTTCTGAAGAGCAGATCATGCACTAGACGGGATGGATCTGGCAAACTGCCTGATCAGGCGACAGTGACGCAACCCCCGGAAGCCCCGCAAGACATCACGCTGACCAGGTGACCTGCGGGTTCTCCGCCCGGCTGATGCAATTCCCGAGGGTTCGCATACCCTTCGCTGGTGACGACGGACAGATGGCGCATATGGATCTTGCTGGCGAGGATGCCGCCGGGCCGGCAGGCCAATGTGATCGCGAAGGTCCTCCGCAGCATCCTCAGGCTGACCGGGCCGTCGGGGATCGGATCACTGTCGCGGACTTCGCTCCGGCGCTCGGCGAAGCCGGGCTGGCCGAGCTCGCGCGGCTCGTTGAAGAGCGCAGGACCGACGGCGAGCCCGGTTCATGGAGTGTCACTTGGGGTGTCGGCAGCCTGCGGAAGGAGCTAGCTGCCCTGTCCGGCGACGTGGACGCGCATGTCGCGGTGCTGGCGCAGGAGGCGCGCTCTGGTCGCGACTGCGGGGAGATCGTCTCGGTGCTGCGGAAGGCCGGCCGGGACCGTGACGCGGAAGAGTGGGTGCGCTGCGGGCTCGCGGCCGAGCCGTTGAGTCCCTGGACCGATGCACTGCGCGAGCAGCTTGCCGAGCTGCTCTTCGGCAGCGGGCGCGGGGATGAGGCGGTCGCCATGTACCGGGAAGTGCTCGAGCGGCGGGCAACGCTCTCCGATTACCTTCGGCTCCGGAAGGCTGCCGAACAGGTAGGACAGTGGAAGGAACTGCGGGGCTGGGCACTGGACTTCATGCGTGAGCGGGCGTGCACGGGCGAATATCGCCAGATCCATCTCGGCGAGCTGATTTCCGTGCTGCTCCGCGAAGACCTAGCGGAGGAGGCGTGGTCGACGGCGGCGGGCGAGCCTGAGCAGGTCAGCGAATCCCAATGGCTACAGCTGATCAGCCTGCGGAAGAGCGTGCATCCGGCGGACGTGCTCGGGCCCCTGTCGCGCCTGATCGAGCTGGGTGTTGAGCAGGCCAACGACAAGTACCGCTACCCGAAGGCGATCAAGGCACTCAGGCGACTTCGGGAAGACTACGAGCGTGCGGGCGATGCCGCCGGGTTCGGCATGTACCTGGACGGTCTGCGAGAGCGCCAGCGGCGCAAGTATTCGTTTATCGCCAAGCTGGACGCAACGTTTGGGACGGACGGTTCATACGCGTTAAGGGTGAAGAGGAAGGTCAGCAACTCACAACGCGAAGCGTAATGACCGCTGGGCTGCCATGGCGGCGGCCGTGCCATCGCGTCCCAGACCCGGGACGTACGGGATGATCCCCTTCACGTATGCCTCCACCTGGATCTCCACCGGTAGCTTGCGGGCGTCGAACGGCAGCCCGTTCACCTCGATGAACCAGATCATCGGATTATCGTCGATCCGCTCGGCCCGCAGGAACTCCGGCGTCGCCCAGGTCATCTTCAGCATGTCGCGTATCTGCTTGGCCTTCTGGCCCAGCGTGGACTTGCTGAGGCCGAACGCGTCCGCCAGGTCGTCATGGGCGACGTACGGCTCGGTAGACCTGTCGAAAAGGAAGTTGACCTGCCCGAGCGCCCACACCACGCCGCCGGCCCACGTCGCGGCCCGGCCGGACTGCAAAGGCGAGGGCCGCTTGCGCGCCAGCTTCGCGACCACCTGCCGGGCGAGGCCGGCGTACTCCTCATCGAGCAGGTCAGCGCACACCTTGTCCGTCAGCGCGATGACCTGCTCCGAAGTCGGCCTCATCGCCACCGGAATGCGCAAATCCCCTAGATCCGCCACGAGAAGGTACTATGTCATAGCCAAACAGGCGGAATGACAGTTTTGGTCTCGTACGGGGAACCGGATGCGGGAGGATCCACTGGTGGCTGCGAGAGACTCCGGATGTCCCTCGCGTGCGGTTCACGGGAGGTGGCGTTGAGCAGCGAGCTGACGGAACGAGTGACGGAACTTCGGCAAAAGGGCCGCACGCCGAAGGAGATCGCTCGCGCGCTAGGACTGAAGCCCGCCGACGTGATGCCCATGATCAGGGCGATCGGGGCGCAGGCCCCAAGACGCGAGGCGCCGGTGGCGGGCTGCTGGGTGACCGAGCACTGGTCTGACAAGCTTGGCGTGACCGGGCACGCTGACTGGCCCGGCATGTCATCACCGGAGTCGGAGTCCGGCGAGTCCGGCCTGGTGGGGGTCCTCGTGGCACGGGACACGGGCAGCACGGTCTTGGCGTGCGGGTTCCTGGTTGATGTCTTCTGCATGGGCGTGAAGAACGCCAACGGCCCGAAGACGATGGACCGGCGCAAGCTCCCGGACTTCATCCGGACGTTCTTCAGCGCGTGGTCCAACCGAACCCCTGTCCCGGCACCGCTGGAACTGGCCCGGCATATCGTGTTCGGAGCGGTGGACTACGCGCGAAGCCTGGGCTTCGAACCGCATCCCGACTTCGCCAAGGGCGCCGCGCTTCTCGGGGACTGGGAAGCGGGAAGCAGTGACGTGATGTTCGGCCATGACGGCAAGCCGCTCTACATCAACGGCCCGCGCGACGACACCTACGGCACCATGGCGAAGCTGCGGCAGGCGGTCGGCGACGGAAACTTCGACTACCTCGTCCAGCTCCCAGGCCCCGCTTACTAGGTGGCTGGGCATGGATAACGCAGCGCAAGAGGACACGGAGCTGCTGGCCGCCATCGGCAGGATGGTAGTAAACGCTGCGCAGCTGGAGTGCTCAGTCGCCGAGCTGGTTGCGATCGCTGACGGCCTGCGGGGCAGGAAATATCAGGATCGCGCGACGCGGATCCGTCAGAACCTCGACCATGGCCTGGTGCGGAGATTGATGGCTCTGCCCGTGCCGACGGGAGCCCACGCGGCGGTGCCCGCTGAGATGACAGCGTTGTGCAGAGGGCGTAGGGCGCGCATGGTGATTCGGCCGATCCCCCGCGCGAAATCGCGTGCTGAATCCGTGCTGACGCCCGGTCGGACGACATGTCATCTACCTGCGGAAACTGCCCGCTGGTCCACGATCACCCAGATCTACGAGGGCACCAACCAGATCCAGCGCGTCGTCATGGCCCGCCAGCTGCTGAAGTAGCAGCGTGCGGGCGTTTTCCCTGGTCAGCGGCGTTAGCCTCTGCCCCTGCACGGGTCGTCAGCGATGGCGGTCATCCGTGGCTGCGTGCCCGTCAGCCCTCGTCATTTCCGGTTGTTTCCCGACCGCGTGCTGAGTTGGTGCTGACCCCTGGCGGCGATCGTCGCCCCCGAGCGCTGTCGTCGGCGACGGGGGAGCCTCGCCTGTCGCTGAGCGTCCGGCCGGAACGCATGTGGCCTGGGTCCGGGCGGGGCACAGCATCGGCACAGGTGCCGCGATGGCTCCGTACCGCGCGGATCGCGCTGCACACCGGGCCAACCCGGCTTTCGCCCTCATCATCGGAGACGGCCTGGCTTCACCACGCAGGACTCGCCCATCACATCGTCCTCAGGCAGCGGTGGCGATCACGGCAATTGCATGGCTTGCACTCCCCGTTGATCCCGTAACCTGCGACGGAGCGCCAGCGGATTAAGAGTCAGCTCCTGAATTCGATTATTCTCTCCAATCTGGTGCCATGTGATGACGATTCGTGTCGTGGCCTGCCGTTCTGTGCGGTTGCCCGTATCCGGGGAGGGCTGCGGATGCCGGGTGCTGCCGGGGCGTACCGGGACGTCCGAGCAAACATGGAGCAAACATCGGCCTGCACAGGTCTAGACCACCATGGCCGAGGGCGTCTGGATCCTGTCGGGCGAGGTTATAACCGCCGTCGGGCAAAGGTATAGATCCTGGCGCAACGCAATGTTAGGTTGCAGCCGGAGTCCGGTGGAAGCGGCCGACACGATTCGTGATCACTGCTGGCAGCGCCCGGGTTTGACGTGGGGTCGTGGGTCGGGGTGCCTTGCGGGCGCGACATGCGGATGGCGGGCCGGGACCGCTTTGGCGCGGCACAGGGGGCAAGGATCACGGCTCGACCTCTCCGTGTGCTGCCCGCTCGCGTAGAGAGCGTCTGCGGCGGGGCGCTCTCCCGGCAGTCACGACCCGTAGTAGAGCCGGTCAAGTCCGATGAGCTGGACGGACGGGTCCGTTGCCGCTCGTTGTATCAGTGCGTCGCTGAACCCTGCGCCGCCGAACAGGAACAGTCTCGCGTCTTGCGCGCCGGGTTCGCCTTTGGCCACGAGCAGTTCGCGGATGTGCTCAAGCCTCTTCAGGTGCCCGGCGGACATGACCTCCTGCCACTTGGCCTCGCCGATGGCGAGCAGCACGTCGCGGTCGTCTTCACTGCGGCCGAAGGCGGCAACGTCCACTTCCACTGTCTTCCGCGCCTCCGGGTCGGAGACTGTTCCGCTGGCGACGCGGACGGGGTATGCGCCGCCGTAGGTCTGCGGCCCGGCGTGCCAGCGGGTCCACTGGCGGCAGATCTCCTCGAAATGCGGGCCGACTACGTTGCTGTGGAATGCATGCTGCGAGCGCCGCCAGACCTGGGGGGCGCGGCCAGGGCGTTCCAGGTCTCCCCACGCCGGGCGCATGATCGCGTGATAGAAGGTCAGCAGTGGTTCGGCGATTCGGTATGCCGACCTGTTCTTCTTGAAGGCTTCCGTCTCGTGCGTGATGAGCCCGGCGTCATGCAGGACGCCGAGTGGATGTGCCAGGTCCGTTGACTTGCGCTCCAGGTAGCCGGCGATGCCGCCGCGGGTGGTGTTGCCCTCGGCGATCGCCGCGAGCACCGCGTGGTAGAGCGCGGTGTCGTGAATGTCGGGCTCCTCGGCCAGGATGTAGCGGGCCTCGCGGAACAGCGGTCGGCCCGGGTTGAGGACCGTGCGGCATACCCATGGGTCGAAGTCGTCGGCGTCGGCCGGGGCGTCGTCTTGGGCGAACTCCCGGCGGTACGCGGGGGTCCCGCCCACGATGGCGTTCGTCAGCACCGCGGTACGGAGGTCGCCTATTCCCCAGAATTCCCTCGCCAGCCGGAAGTCGAGCGTCTGGACAAGCAGCTCGAGTCCCGCCCTGCCCCGCAGCGGCGCGCTGCCAGCCAGCAGCTTTCCCATGAACGACAGTGCCGATCCGCACAGCAGCAGGCGCACCGGGGAGTTGCGCCGCTGGGCGGATGGCTCGAGAGCGCGCTGGATAAGCGACGGAAGTGCCGGGGTGGCCTTGGCGAGGAACGGGAACTCGTCGATGACTGCCGGCTTCGGCCCGTTCGTGGCGAGGCGCATCATCCGGGTAATGGCCTCGTCCCATCCGGCGAACCGGAAAGGCGTCGGTTCGTCAAGATAGGAGGCGAGCGCCTCGCCGAACTGATGCAGGGAGTCTGCCTCCGTGGTCTCGGCGGCGGTGAACATGAATCCGTTCGCCTCGACGGTGAGAGCATCGACGAGAAAGGTCTTGCCCTGGCGACGTCGTCCGGAGACGATCCCCAGCGTGGCCCGCGGAGCGCTGTTGCCCGCGAAGCGAGTAAGCTCGCCCCACTCATAATCACGGTCGAACATGTCCTGAGGCTTGCTCCACACCATGACCATGCCTTCCGTAGCTTGGATAACTAGAGCTATTATAACTCCAGTTATCCAAGCTACGGAAGGCGTTCACGGCCGCCGCGCCCCGGGGAGCGCCTTGGGCACGGCCCACCGAGACGCACCGGCGGCCGGTACGGCCTGCAGACGATGTGCGAGGGCGGCGGCCAGGCCAACGTCTCATCAAGACGCTTGTCCAGGCGCCGCGCGCGAACGCGATCGCGGAGCGCTGGGCGGGCAGTGCCCGCCACGAGTGCCTGGACCGGATGCTGGTCGCCGGCGAGGGGCACCTGCGGCTGGTCCTCGGCGAGTACGCCGACCACTATAACGCTCACCGGCCGCACCGGGCACCGCAGCAGAAGCCGCCCGCCGGACGTGCATATCCGCCTGTCGAAGTGACCGGTATACGCGTTCTGCGCCGGGACCGGCTAGGCGGCCTGATCCACGAATATTCCCTGGTCGCATGAGGTGACAGGGCCATCGGCACCCACAGGCTTTCTCGGCCGCGGAAAGGCATCCAGCGCTGACCTCTTATCGCTCACCTGTGTTCCCCTGTTCGCCCTGGGCCGCTCGCTCCTGAATTTCGTCGGACGGGCGCCCGAGCGCGGACAGGCAGGACGCGCGCAACGGGCGGAGCTGCTCAAGGGCCGACTCCGGGTCACCGGTGCGCAACGCCAACTCCAGCCCGGTAGTCAGCCATTCCAGGGCTTCGGCGTGGTCGCCGATGTCGCCGTACCCGATGCCAGCCTGCACATAGATCCAGACGTCGTCGGGGTAGTCGGCGCGGGCCTGCCGCCACAGGGATCTGGCCTGGGGCTCGTGCCCCGAGCGCATCAGCTTCTCCGCAAGCTCGCACAGCATCTCGGCGCCCTCGGCGTGGCCACTGCGGGTCGCGTCGCTGATCGTGCGGACCGCGTCGTCGACCCGGCCCAGCGCGAGATAGCTGTCGGCAAGGTCCTCGCTCCAGGCCCCGGCATCGAACCACGTCTCGCCTTCGTGGGCGCGCACCAGGGTCAGATACTCCTCCAGCGCGGCGGCACGCTCGACACGATTGTCACCGGCCTTCCGCACCAGGTCCATGATCTCCTCGATGCGCTCCTCCAGCGCCGCCGTCGGCCACGGCGAGCGCCGGGGTTCCTTCTTCGTCGTCCGACGACGGAACCGGGGCAGCATACGCACTACCGTAGCGAACCGAGCCTTGGAGCTGGCGCCTTCGCGGCGCGCTCAGGTACGGCCCAGCCGGGCGTCGATGACTGCGGCGCTGGCCTCCGGGTCAAGGCCAGTGATGGTGACCTGCAGGTCCGCTCGCTCATAGGACCGCTTGAAATAGGAGATATCCGCCTTGATTTCCTTCAGGTAGAGGATCCGCTCCTCCCCGGTAAGGTGCTTCTCGATACGTCGCGAGTCGACGTCGTAGAAAGTGATCCGCTCCATGATGTTCTCCGGCGCGTCGTGGACGGCCACGGTCACGCCGGGCACGCGCCGGACGACCCGGAGGAAGGCGTCTCGCAGGCCGCTAGGCGGCAGCGCGATCACGCAGTCGGGGTTGGCGGCCGCGATACGCTCCAGCACCACGGCGCATTCCTTCCGGTAGTCGTAACTGGTGAGGAACCGGGCCTGAAGCCGCTCGATGGATATCCCGAAGTGTCGTTCGATCTCATCGTCGAGGTCGAAGAACGGCCAGCCCCGCCGATCAGCGAGGATCCTGCCGATCGTCGTGGTGCCCACGCAGCTCACACCGACCAGGCTGACCCGCAACTCAGACTCCTCACCGCCACACCAGCGATCCGAGGGCGTGCGGCCGCGGTGCCGGCGATATCGGGGCATCGGGGAAAAGGCAGATAGCCAGGATATTGATGTCCTCCCCGCCCTGAAGGGCGGGGATTCCGGGCGGCGGGGCTCATGCCGCGCTCCGGCGGGTTCCTGTTTCACCGGGACCAGCCAGGGCGAGCCCTGGTCTGACGGTCACACGTACCTTCCGCAGTGCTCCGGCGGGCGGTCGCGCTCGCCCGCTGGGCCGGGGCTGGCCAGCGGGCTGTTACCGCCAATGAAGTACTGCGCAAGCGGGACGTGCCAGCCGCCGCCGCGGTCATTGGCGTCAAATGCCCGCCGGCACTGCGGAGCGCGGCCGACCTGCCGGACCTGCACATCGCCTGGTGCGCCGCGATCGGCGCCGGGCTGCTGACCGTGGCAGGCGGCAAGGCGGCCGGCGGGCCCGCACTCGGCGACTGGCCGCCGGACGACACGGGGCTGCTGGAGGCGTGGCTCAAGGGGTTCTTTGCGGTATCCGTGGGCGTGGGTGGCGGGCAGCGGGACATGGGCAGGGGATTCCTGGTCCTTGTCCTGGCGCTGCTGACGGTGCTGGGGGACGAGGGGGTGCCTGCCGCGCGCGGGCTGCTGCGGGTAGTCCTCGAGGAAGCCGAGGAGATTTGCGACGATCGCGACCTGGACATTGACGTCTTCGACGCGCTGTCCTCGCTGTCCTCCGGCGGGGTGCGGAGGCTTGAGGGGCTGACGGCGCTGCTCGCCGACTTCGGCATGGTCGGCGGGGTGAGACCGGCCGCGCGGAAGCCGCCTGCCGTCACGCCGCTGGGGAGCTGGGTGGCGAGCCGCCTGACGGAGGTGTTTCCGGTCCCGCTCGACGCGCGGCTGACCGCGGCGGAGCTGATCATCGAGGCGGCCAGCTTCCCTGGGGACGAGCGGGAGACGCTCGCCGAGGATTGGCTGGACGCGCGGGATTCCGCCGTGCGGTCCGCGAGCTCCTCGCCGCCGCCGAAGGCATGCCGGCCCGGCTGCGCGCGGTCGCGGTCGAGTTCGCGGAGGCGGCCGGCGAGGAAGGGCTGCCTGCCTGGCGCGAGGTCGCACGCGACGCGGCCCGGTGGCCGCACTCGGCGCGGCACGCCCGCGTCTTCCTGCACTCGCTGGGGCAGGGGCCGGAGGCGGCCCGCGCGGACTGGCAGTGGGTGGGCGCGGAGGCGGCTGCGGTCGCGCTTGCCGAGGCGGGTCCCGACGAGGCCCTGTGCTGCATCTGGGACACCGTCGATGGCGACGACATCGCGAAACGGCTCGCCGAAGTCCGGGCGAGCGGTCACCCCGAGGCGCAGCACGTGGCCAGCGCGGTGGAAGCCTTCGTCGAGTCGGGCGCGCCGCTCACCATCGGGCAGGGCATCCAGCTGAAGGTGACGCTCAAATACGCGAAGCCGCCGACCTGGCGCAGCGTGCAGCTTCCGCTGACGGCGACCCTCGGTGACCTGCACGCGGCGATCCAGGTCCTGTTCGGCTGGGACGGCGACCACCTGCACGCCTTCCACGTGGGCGGCGTCCACTACAGCGACGCGCTCTTCGACCTGGAAGAGGCCGAGGACGAGGAGGATGCCCGGCTCCGTGACGTGTTCCCGTCCGGCGGCCCGAAGGTCGCCTACGTGCATGACTTCGGTACCGAGTGGACCCACGAGATCACCCGGCAGAAGACGATCACGATCGATACCGGCCAGGCCTACCCCGTGTGCGTCGCGTTCGGAGGCGACTCCCCGGTCGAGTACCCGGACGAGGACTACGGGGACGGGCACGAGAAGCCTGAGCCGTTTGATATCGACGAGGTCAACCGCCGCCTGGCCGGAGATGAGGACTCGCGCGGCATCCGGAACCTGCCGCACGCGGTTGCCGGACGGGTGCCGGATGGGCAGGGATAGCCGTGGCCAGGAGTAACCGCCGCAAAAGGCAGGATCGTGCCAAGGCCAGAGCCCGGCGTGCGGAGCAGTCGCGGCTGCGGGCCAGGGCAGAACGTCAGCAGCAGGTGGCCGGCTGCTACAGTCGGCTGCTTGACTCGCAGAGCAGCCCTGCGGAAGTGGCCGAACTGCTCGCGGCAGAGTTGCCTGACTCGATCGTCGCCGGTGCCATGGCGCAGATGAGGTTAAGCCTCGCCGTCGCCGCGTGGGCGGCGCACCACACCGGGGACGAGGACGCCGAGCACCGCTATGCCCGGGAGCTGCTCGCCCGGGCGGATGCTGACGGCGGGCAGATGACCCGGTGGATACCGCGCTGCGGGCGTTCGCCGCCGGCTGCGGGTGCCCGGAACTCGCCGACCGTGTGTCGGCGTGGGACGACCACGTGCACTACGGGGTATGGCAGCTGCCGGATCCCGTGCCCGCGCCTGGCGTGTGGTGCACCGACCTGGTCTCGGGCACGCGCCGGTACGCTCAGTTCCCCAATCCGCTGCCCGGCGGGGCGGCGCCGTGGGCCGTCTGGCTGGGCGCGCTGGTGCCGGTGGACGGGATCTGGCGCAGCTGCGGCAACGGTGTCTGGCTCAGCCCAGTCGAGGGCGACGCGGTGGCGGAGTACGTGGACCAGGCGGCCCACCTGGGGGCTCAGCTGATCTCGGGCGTGCCGCGTGACCAGCTTCCAGAGCCTGAGCCGGTACGGTTCGGGCAGGCCGAGCCGTACTGTGTCCGCTGGGAAACCGGTGAGACACCGGACGCGGAGTTCGCGGATTTCGCCAGCGCGGTTACGGCGGGGATGATCACCAGGCTGGCTTCCCAGGTCTGGTGGAAGCGTGCCACGTCGCCGCGCCTGGAGAATACTGACGGCGACCTACTGCTGCTTATGGACGCGACGATCACGGTCAGCGGTGACGTGGCCGGGCAGCTGCTCGCGCACGCCGACTTCGCGGAGGAGGACGGCGGAGACGGCCAGATCGTCTGGTGGGGTGAACGGGTCGAGCTGTTCGCTCCGGATGACGAGGCGGAGCGCTGGGTGCTCGGGCGCGTGACGCCCGGCGAGGGGCGGATCCGGGTCCGGGTGAACTCGCAGCAGCGGCTCGCCCGGCTGGTCCGGATTCTCACCGCGCTCGGGGCCGAGCCGCAGGTGACCGAAGAGAAGCGAGCCGTGCCATCGCTGGACTTCGCCTGGGGACCGGCCCCGGACGGCGGTGACGGTGGCGACGAGGCGTCGCCGGCGCGGGAGTGGGAGAAGAACTGGGTTGATCAGGCGGTGGCCCCGCTGGACTTCCGCACTCCGCGGCAGGCCGCCCAGGGCGGCGCGGTGGATGCGTTTCGCGTGGAGGCCTTGCTGCGCCAGCTTGAGTACCAGGCCGGGCTGGCCACGGCGCGTGGCCAGCGGGGTATCGATGTCGCCTGGCTGCGGGCCGAGTTCGGTCGCGTTCGCTGACCGGTGACCTCGGGTTGAGGCTGCGGGTTGCCGAGAATGCGGTCACAGCCGTTGACCTGGTGTCTTCTGCTGGACCGGGGAAGGTCAAGTCTGGCCTACGGCTGGGCGCGCACAACCACCCGGCGACATGACCGGTAGGCGCGTTCTGCGCCGGGACCACTTGGCGACCTGATCCATGAATATGCCCAGGTCGCATGAGGTGACACAATATTCGGCACCCACAGGGCCAGTCACCCCCGTACCGCACGGTAAGCATCCGCATCGCGGCGCGCCGCGATTGATCGGGGCGTCTGCAGTGTGTTTGCCCCCCGCGCTGTGGGCATCTGGTGGAATCCTGTCTCCTGGGTCGGAGTTCACGGAGGTTCGCATCGTGGGGAAAGCCAGCCGTAACCGGCGGCAGAAGAAGGACAAGGAGCGCCAGCGCCGCCGCGCGGAGCGGGCGGCGGACCTGGGCTGGTCGCCGGGCCGGCAGAGTGTCCCGTCGCAGCGGGAGCTTGTCGTGACCGCGGTGAGCGCGGCGCTCGATGCCGTCTGCCGGGGTGACGAGCGCGGTCTCGCGGAATACCTCAGGCTGCTGACGGCGGAGCAGTCGCCCGGCTGGACGCAGGCTGTCAGCCGGGCGATCACGGGCTTCCTGCGTCTTTCCGTCACGGCGGCGTGGCGGCACGGCTGGCAGCCGGCGGAGCTGGTCAGGCACGTTGGCCGGGAACTGGGCGACGCCTACGCGGACATGGCCTCCGACATGGTCGCGGACGAGATGCGCGGCTACGCCCCCGCGATGGTGGATGACCGCTGGGCCGCGCAGGTGTCGGCGCTCGGTGCCGAGGTGCGGTGGGGCAGCGACGCCGAGTTCCTGTCCGCCCGGAGCGGGGAACCGCTGCGGGTCGCCATCGAACTGCTGCACCTGCTGCAGCACATGCCCGTGCTGGAACGGCTGTGCCCGCTGCCGGGCACGGCCCGTGCAGGGGTATGGGCGGCGGGCGGCGACGCGGACGAGCGGATCCTCGGTAAGATCCGCGCGCTGCTGGCGAAGGCGGAGTCGACGGAGTTCCCGGAGGAGGCGGAGGCGCTGTCGGCCCGCGCGCAGGAGCTGATGGCCAAGCACAGCATCGATCACGCGCTGCTCGCCGCCCAGTCCGGGAGCAAGGACAAGCCGGCCGCGCGGCGGCTGCCGGTTGACAACCCGTACGAGTCGCCGAAGGCGACGCTCCTGCACGCTATCGCGCAAGCCAATCGCTGCCGGTCGGTCTGGCAGAAGGCGATTGGCATGTCCACGGTGGTCGGTTTCCCGTCCGACCTGGACGCGGTGGAGCTGCTGTACACGTCGCTACTGGTGCAGGCCAACACGGCGATGCTGCGGGAGGGCGCGAAGAAGGACGCCTACGGGCGGTCGCGGACCCGGGCGTTCCGCCAGTCGTTCCTGGTGGCCTACGCGTACCGGATCGGGGTGCGGCTGTCGCAGGCGACCGTGCACGCGGAGCAGCAGGCGGTGGCTGCCGCGCCCGGCAAGGACCTGGTGCCTGTGCTCAAAGAGCGCCACGAGGCTGTCGATCACGCCATCGGCGAGATGTTCGGTGACGGTCTCGTCTACGACCGCGGGAGCCGTGCGACCGACGAGGAGGGGTGGGCCTCCGGCCTGGCCGCCGCCGACATGGCGGCGCTGCACAACCGGGAGCAGGTGAACGCCTGAACATGCCGCAACAGCCCTCCAGGTTGCCTACCCCGCTGGATCTTGCCCGGGTCCGGCCGCGCCCCGCCCAACCACCGCCGCCCCGGGACTGGCGGCAGGCCGAGATGGAGAAGGACCGCGCGCGCCAGGAACTGCGCGCGCTGCTGGCCGACCCGGCCGCCGGTTTCGCGGCGCTGTCCGGTGAGGAGTTCTTCGCGGCGCTGAAGCAGGCATGTCAGGACGGCACCGCGAACCCCGCGCTGATCGCGGACTGCGAGCGCAGGATCACGTCCCGGGAGGCGGGGGCGCGGGAGCTGCACCAAGTGCTCTTCGCCGCCAGCGACCGCCACGTGTGGGCCGGGGCCCGCGCGCTGGCCCTGGCGGCGGCCGGTCAGGTCCCGGGCACGGCGGCCGCCGCCGTCGGCCTCGAGGCCCAGCGGCTGGGCGTAGCCCCCATGATGGTGACCGAGTCCGCGTTGGGCGGCGGGTTCACAGCCACGGCGAGCCTGGTGCGGGACGGCGCGCGCGTGGAGGGCAAGGCAGGCTACGGCGGCAGCGCGGCCGCTCCGGACGTCCGCCGACGCGCCGTAATGTTCGGTCGGTGGTGCTGCGACTGGCCCGTGAGAATGAGTCGTGGGGCTACCGCCGCGTCCACGGCGAGCTCGCGGCGCTCGGCATCACGGTGGCGCCGTCAACGGTCTGGCAGATCCTCAAGGACGCCGGGATTGACCCGGCGCCCCGCCGGGACGGCCCTGGTTGGGCGGAGTTTCTGCGGTCGCAGGCGCAGGGGATCCTGGCGCTGGACTTTTTCACCGCTGACCTGCTCAATGGCACGAAGGTGTACGTCCTTGCGGTGATCGAGCACGGCAACCGGCGCGTCCGGGTTCTGGGCGCCACGGAGCACCCGGTCCAGTCCTGGGTCGTCCAGCAAGCCCGGAACCTGCTCATGGACCTGGGGGATACCGGGACACGAGCGAAGCTCGTCCTGCATGACCGGGCGCCAGCTTCACGCAGGCGTTCGATGCCGTGTTCCAGGCGGCCGGGATCCGGGTCATCCGCTCCGCCGTTCAGGCACCGCGAATGAATTCGATCACGGAGCGGTGCATTGGCAGCTGCCGGCGTGAGCCGCTGGACCGGACCCTGATCTGGAACCTGCGCCACCTGATGATGGTGCTGCGGGAGTACGAGGACTTCTGCAACTCCCACCGGCCGCACCGCGCCCTGGACCAGGCCGCGCCACTGCGGGCGCTGCCAGATGGCATCACCGACCTGGATCAGTTCCGGGTCCAGCGGTGCGACCGTGCCGGAGGCGTGATTCACGAGTATCGCCTGGTGGCATAGGTTTTCGGCACCTACAGGATCCAGCATCTGGGTTCATCTGCTCCCTTTCACCGCTCCTTCTGCGGCTTGCCCGTGCCTGCGGCGGGCCCGGCGCTGGCCGGGATCGCGCAGACCATGCCATCGCTGAAACCGGCCGAGCCGATGCCGAGTGCCAGGTTGAAGCGGCCGCGCATGTTCTCCAGTGCGATGTGGTGCGTCAGTTCCACGATCTGGCCGTCGTCGAGATGCCGGCGGAGCCGGTCGAACAGCTCGCCGGGGACGGCGGCCGGGGTACGGCTCATGCCGACGGCGTAGTCGAGGACGAGCTTGTCCAGTTCGGAGAACAGCGGGCTTGCCTGATAGCTGGGCAGGGCCAGGAGCTCTTCGTCGGTCAGACCCCACTGGCGGGCGATCGCGGAGCCCATGTCGATGCAGTATTCGCAGTGGGTGAGGGTGGCCGCCTTCAGCTCGGCGAGCGCGTGCAGCCGCTTGTCGAGACTGTGCAGCCTGGCCGTCGCCTGTTCGAGCTTGGCGTAGCCCTTGAACAGCACGGGCACGAGGGCGTAGATCTCGAGCGGCTCGATCATCCGCTCGGTCTCTCGCCCGGTGAGCTTGGCGATGCTGCGCCGGGTGAAGTGGTAGGCGATCTTCACCTGCAGCCCGGCCTGGGCGGGCGAGACTCCTTTGATGCGGGCCATGTGACTCCTCCTCACGGGCGGTCGATCAGTGGCCTTCGGCCTCGTTACGTGCCGCCGGTCCGGCCGGCTGACCGGGCGTCCATGGATGCAGCCGGGGAATCCAGGCGCGCACGGCGCGCCGGTAGTCCTGGTACTCGGCCCCGAATTTGCGGGCCAGGACGGGTTCTTCGTAGAAGCGGACGGCGGCGGCGCCGATGCACCAGGACAGCGCGGTGTACTCCAGCAGGCCTGGCGAGCCGGACAGCAGCACCTCGCCTGCAAGGACGGCCAGGAAGCCGACGTATATGGGGTTGCGCACGTAGCGGTAGAACCCGCTCACCACGAGACGTGGCGGCGACGCCACCGGCACCGGAGTTCCCGCCGCCCTGATGAACTCTGCAAACGACTGGACGATCGGGACCAGGCCCGCGCAGATGAGCAACCCGCCCGCCGCCTGCGCGGCCGTCCAGTAAGGCAGGGGCCGGTGAAAGTGCCAGTCGCCCAGCAGGTAGGGAAGCAGGCAGCCGAAGGTTCCCCCGAGCGTCACGCCCCACGCAACGCTGACGGCCGCTGCTGCTGGCTTGCGCATCAGCGCCTCCGGGAGAGCCAGGCGCGGGCGGTTTCGCCCGGGCTATCGGGCATCTTGATCGCGCCGTTCGCGGGTCCCGGACCGTGACTCCACGGCTGCGGCGCCTCCCGCGGGGATCGCCGGGATGGCTCGGCGGCCTTTGCGCTGACCGGCTGGGCGTAGCCCGGGCCGCCGCACGCAAGCTGATCCGCGTCCGGCTCGATGGAAAGGCTGGGGATTGCCCGCGCCATCCAGCGGGGCAGCCACCAGTTGGCGGTCCCGAGGAGCTGCATGACCGCGGGCACCAGGACCAGGCGGACCACGGTGGCGTCGACGAGCACGGCGACCGCCAGGCCCAGGCCGAACACGCCGAGGATCCGCACCGGATCGCCGATGACGAACGAGCCGAAGACGCAGACCATGATGGCGGCCGCGGCGGTGATCACCCGTGCCGTGCTGGCGACCCCGCTGGCCACCGCTTGCGAGTTGTCGCGGCTTCGGGCCCATTCCTCGCGCATGCGGGCGAGGAGGAAGACTTCGTAGTCCATTGACAGGCCGAACACGATGGTGAACATCATCAGCGGGATCCACGGGTCGATCGGGCCGGGGCTGGCCCCGAAGACGCTGGCGAGCCACCCCCACTGGTAGACGGCGACAATCACCCCGTAGGCCGCGCCCATCGAGAGCAGGTTCACCGCGGCGGTCTTGAGCGGGATGGCGATGGACCGGAACACCACCACCAGCAGAACAAGCGCCAGCACCACGACCATGCCGATCACCCAGGGCAGCCGGCCAGACAGGTAGGCCGAGGTGTCTGCGCCTGCGGCGGTCTCACCGCCGACGAACGCGGTGACCCCGCGGCCGGCGGTGGCTTGCGGGATCACCTGGCCGCGCAGCCGGCGGAGGAGCGCAGCGGTCTGGGCCGGCTGCGGCGCGGTGGCGGGATAGACGACGATGACCGCGGCGTCCCGGGCGGCGTTGACGACCGGCGGGTCTGCCGAGGCCACGCCCGGCACCTGGCGAAGCCGCGCGCCGAGCCGGGCGATCCCGGCTTGCGCGTGCGGGCCGCGCAGGTCGGCGGCGATAACGAGCGGGCCGTTGAAACCGAAGCCCTCAGCCAGCAGGTCGTAGGCCTGCCGGGTAGTGAGCGAGGCCGGGTCGTTGCCGGCGTCGCTGAACGCCAGGCGCATCGAGAACAGCGGCACCGCCAGCACCACCAGCACGGCCAGCGCCAGGGCGGCGCAGATCCACGGTCGCCTCTGCACCGTGCGGCTCCAGCGGCGCCAGAACCCCCGGCCTGTGGCGGGCCCGGGCCTGGCGAGCAGCCCGGGGATGTGCAGCCGGTCGATGGCCGTGCCCGCGAAGCCGAAGATCGCGGGCAGCAGGGTGAGCGCCGCAGCCAGGACCAGGGCGACCGCAACGATGGTGGCGGCCGCGAGGCCGTCCATGAACGGCAGGCCCACCACGAACAACCCGAGCAGCGCGATCACCACGGTTCCGCCGGCGAACAGCACGGCGCGCCCGGCCGTGGAGAGGGCGACGATGGTGGCCTCCCGCGGCGGGCGGCCTTCGGCCAGTCCCTGCCGGTAGCGGGTGACGACGAACAGGGCGTAGTCAATGCCGACACCAAGCCCGATCATGATCATCATGTCCGGGCCGAAGGCGGGCACGGTGACCAGGTGGCTGAGCGCCTCGAGGACGCCGAAGCCGATGCCGGGCCCGGCCAGGGCGGTGAGGATCGGCAGGCCCATGGCCACCACCGACCCGAAGGCCAGGAGCATGACCACGACCGCGGCCACCAGCCCGATCATTTCGGCCGATCCGGGGGCTGCCGAGACGACGTTCTCGACCGGCGCGCCCCCGACCGCCACCTGCAGGCCCCGATGGGCGAAGCTGCGCGCGGTGTCGATCACCCGCCAGACGGCCTTCGCGGGGAGGTCTGCGGCGGCGGCGTCGAACTGGACCACCACGAAGCCGATCCGGCGGTCAGCCGACAGCCGCGCCCCGCCGTTGGGGCGAGCGGGCTTTGCACGCCGGAAACATGTGCCAGGGGCCGCAGGGACCTGGCCAGCCGGCCGATGGCCGCGGCGTTGACGGGGCTGTCGAGCGGGCCCGGCGAGTGCAGGACCACGTCCGCGCTGTCACCTCTCTGGGCCGGGAACCGGCTCGCCAGCAGGTTCTGGGCCTGCTGCGAGGGCGACCCGGCGAGGGCGAAGTTGTTGCCCAGCCGGCTCCCTGCCCACTGCGCGAGCCCGATGATGGCCACCACCGCGAGCAGCCAGCCGGCCAGCACCCGGCGCCGGTGGTCGTAGCACCAGGCGGCGAGGCGGCCCAGCCCATTCTGTGGAGATCGGGCAATGTTCGCGGCGGTCGGGCTCTGGGCAGTCGCCATCGGCGTACCTCCTCCGCATAACACTCTAAGCTCGAATCGAGAGTAGTGCTCCTAGTTTGAGAGTAGTAGTCTCACAACTATGGCTACTGATGTCGAGCGCAGCCGCCCCCGCGACGGCAAGGGCAGCCAGGCGCGGACCCGCCTGGCCCGCGCCGCGGTCATCGAGGCGGCAAGGACCCTCTTCCTCGAACGCGGCTACGCCGCAACCACGATCGAGGCCATCAGCGACCTCTCGGATGTCCCGCCTGCGACGGTGTACCGGCTGTTCTCCTCGAAACCCGGGATCCTCAAGGCACTGCTCCACGTCTTGATAGCTGGTGACGACCAGGCCGCCGCAATGCAGGACCGGCCCCACGTCCGTGCATTGCTTGCGAACCCAGACCCAAGGAACCAGCTGTCCGGTCTCGCCGGCATCATCCGCGGCATCATGTCGCGGGCCGAGCCCCTTTACCGGATCCTCCTCAGCGCAGCGGGCTCCGATCCTGACGCTGCCGCGCTGCTCGCCGAGCTGACCCGGCAAAGGCAACAGGGCCAAGGCCAGATCGCCCGTTCCCTGGCCCGCGCCGGCGCCCTGCGGCCGAAGCTGCGCGAGCGCGACGCTGCGGACATCATCCACGCGCTCACGTTGCCCGAGGTATACCGGTTGCTCGTCTGCGACCGGGGCTGGTCCCCCCAGCGGTACGAACAATGGCTGACCGATATCCTCATCAGCCAGCTGCTTCCCCTTCCGGCGGCCGGAGGCGGGCGCGCATCCTGCTGACTCTTCCTTCGATGGGATACTCCCCGGAGGGCGGGTCTCCGGTGATAACAAGATCTCCATGGCTGAGTGATCGGGGGCAAGGCGTCACCGGCCCCACACCTTGGCCTACCTGGCTGTCGGACACAGAACCTCCGGTTCTGAACCAACAGCCGACACCGAGCCGCAGTTCGCTGACAAGACGCATAGCGGCGGCTCGGTGAGCGCCGCGCACCAGAGGCTCCAGCACGCACACTGACCAGCAGGTGGATGTCCCTCATCGCAGCATGAGCGCGGACCAGCCGGCATGCCAGCGGCTCCTTGCATGACTGATATGGTATCGTTTGAGTATGACAAGTGCTATGACAGTTCGGCTGGACGAGGAAACGGCCCGCGAGCTCGCCGAGCTCGCTGGGCGCTACCGGAGCCGGTCCGCCGCCGTCCAGGACGCCATCCACCGCGCCTGGCGGCAACTGCAGGCCGACAAGCTGGACGGCGGGTATGCAGTCGCGATCGCCGAGAACCCGCACTACCCCTACGAGTCGGCCGAGGAGGCCGCCGTGCTGCGCACGCGCCGTCGCAGCCGGCAAGAACGTGACGCCCTCGCGTGAGCACGGCACCGCAACGGGGCCAGGTCTATCGCTGCGACCTCGGTTACGGCCTCAAGCCGTGGCTGGTGGTGTCCAACAACTCCCGGAACCGCCTGCTCGATGACGTGGTCGCGATCAGGCTCACCACCACCGTCCGCGACCTGCCGACCTGGGTAAAGCTCTCCCCGGCCGATCCGCTGGCCGGATACGCCAACGCGGACTGCATCGAACAGCTGGGCAAGGACGAACTCGGCGAGTACCTCGGAGCCCTTTCTCACGCATCCATGCGCGGCGTCAACCAGGCCCTGGCGATCGCACTGGCCCTGACCTGATGACCGTGACGGGCGCTCCGCCGGCCAGCACCCATCTGCACAACGGGACCACATCCCCAGGGTCATGCTGACATCAGACCGCTCCGGCGCACATCAGCCGCGTCCTGCCACGACATGCCGAACCCGTGGAACTTCAGCCGCCACCTCACACAGGTTCGCGGGAACGTATGCGCTTTGTAGAACGCGCCGTTGTTCGTGATGTGCCGCGTCATCGCCACATACCCGGTGGCGAACAGGGCCAGGATCACCGCTATGACCAGGAACGCTGCCGGAACCGCATCGCGAACGTGTGACGCGTTCTGTGCGGATTGACGTGGGGAAAGCGAGGCTCGTAACACTCCCGGACCCGGTCGGAGGTCCGCTCGAACACGCTTCCCCACGCGGTGAACGGCCCGCCGCCCGCCTTCACCGCGACCAGGCACGAGCCCCCGCCGGCGGCGACCAGCCGGCGCCGGTCGGCCGGGACCAGGTTCTCCCACCGGCGGCGGACCCCGTCGATGCGGCCGCCCTCGGCGTCAGCGTCGCTGACCTGCAGCACCGGACCCCACCGGGCCGGCGGCGCCCACGCCGACCCCCGGCGGTGACCGCGCGATCCAGCTCCAGGTACTGGTGCACCGCCGTGAGCGCCTCATACGAGATCCAGGTGGTGCGGAACTTGCGGCCCTTGGCCACCCCCCGGCGGCACCCCGAACCCGACCGGCGCACGGCTCGGCCCGCTACCCGGCCGCGCGGCGGCTGCTGACCTGCGCCGGCTCCGGCGGGTCCGGCGCCGCCCGGGCCCGGGCCTGGACGGTGGAACTCGCCAGGCTGGCCGCCGAGACCGGGCTGGAGATCATCTGCTGCCACTACCCGCCCGGCACCTCCAAGTGGAACAAGGTCGGGCACCGGCTGTCCGCCCAGATCACCCGCAACTGGCGCGGCCGGCCGCTGACCAGCCACCAGGCCATCGCCGAGCTGATCTCAGCCACCACCACAACCACCGGGCTGGCCGTCACCGCCGAGCTGGACACCAGCGAATACCCCACCGGCCTGCACTACACCAGCAAGCAGGTCAGCGCCCTGCCCATCGGCAAGCACGACTTCCACCCGGACTGGAACTACACCGTCCGGCCAGAACCCCACCAAACACCCGTACCATCACGCAAGTAGACGACACGCCGACGAAACATCAATTATTTCTTCGCGGCTGCTAAGGGCGGCGGCTGGCGGCGGGTCTACATCTCTGATGAGCTGGACCGGCTTTATGGGGAGTACCTGTGGCAGTTGTGTGAGGCTGGCGCCGACGTCGCGGTGCCGGATCTGGACGCCACGCACGTGCTGGTGAACCTGGTCGGCGGGCGGCGGTTTGCCCCGTGGCGGCCGGAGTCGGTGTATGACCTGGTGGAGCGGCTGCGCCGTGAGCTGGCCGGGCAGGTTTCATGCTCATGACCGGGTCGCAGGAGGCGCTGCTGGAGTTCCTGGAGACGGGGGGGTGCGGCTACAGCCCGCAGGCCCTTGACCGGCTGTGGGAGACCGTCCCTGCCGAGATGCGGCTGACTTGCTTCAACGCCGGTACCATCGCTGAGCATTACCGGGGAGCGCTGGGTAACAGGCCGCAGGACCAGCGTCCGGGGCTGGACCTGTCGTCGTTGCCGGAGCCGGTCCGCCGTGAACTGACCTGGTGCGTGTTCCGCGTCGTCGACCGGGGCGGGAAGATCCACTCCGCGAAGATGGGCATGCTGGTGCGGCGCGTCGCCGAGGTCATCGACGATCTCGGCGACCGGGCCCCGGCGTCGCTGACCGGGCTGGGCGCACGGGAATGGCTGCGCCTGATCGGCCAGGCGGTGCACCGGCGTACCGGAAGCCTGCCGTCGGTTTCCGCGACTCAGCTCGTGCAGCAGCAGCTGCTGCGCTGTTACCAGTCGCTGTGGGCCGGCTATGACTTGCGGCCATGGTGGCAGCGTGAGCTGTGGGACCCTGTCGACGACCCGCGGATCCCGGTCCGGGCCCACGAGCCGCACGGCCGCCACACGTTGTACTTCCACCACATCGGCGCCGGCTGGCTGCGCCGGGGCCTGCAGTGGTGCTGCAAAGTCAACCTGGAGACCAGCGCGTGGGCGTGGTCTACGGTGCGGGACCGGGTCAGCGACTTTGCCGTCTTCGACGCTTTCCTCGCCGACCGTGACGTAGGCCAGGTGTGGCTGGCCGACGATCCGTCGCGGGTCCGGATGCTGATGCTGGACTTCCTGGGGCACTTGCGCACGTCGCGGGTGACAGCGAAACGGCCGGCCCACGGGCAGCCCCTGTCGGCGAGCCGGGTCATGAAGCTGATGATCAGCGTCGAGCAGTTTTACATCTTCATGCACGACCACCAGCAAACCGCGGCAGCGGCCCTGGCTGAACCGGGCTGGCTGCGGCTGGGCCCGCAGCACACCCGGCTCTTCCGCCGCGGAGAACTGCCTCGCCAGCGCCGGCGCCTGCACGAAGGCGAAGTCATCAGCGACGGTGCCTTCAGCGAGATCATGGCGGGGATCGGCGTGCTCGGTGACCGGGTCGGCGACGGTGGCCTGGGCGATGAGCAGGCGATGCGGATCGCGATGCTGCTGGCCCGGACCGGGCGGCGGATGAACGAGATCTGCATGCTCGACCACGACCCGCTGCTGCCCGTGAACACCCCCGCCGGGGGCAGGCCTGACGATCCCGGCGCACTGGTGGCCCGGCTCCGCTTCCAGCAGACCAAGATTGACGGTGCTTCGGACACCATCCTCGTCGACCAGGAGATCGTCTCGATCATCCGTGCGCAGCAGGAGTAGGCCGACCGGTTCCTCACCGGACGGGCGTTTGCCTGCCGCTCGCCGAAGTACCTTTTCCTCGCCGCGAAGATGAACCGCAACGGGGACCGGCCCTACCCGGCGAGCCGGCTCCGCAACATCTTGCGGCGGCTGGCCGGACGGCTCAGCATCTGCGATGCCGTCACCGGTGTCCTGGTGGATTTCCAGCGCACCCACCGGTTCCGGCACACCAAGGCCACCAGTATTCGGCCCGGTGCAGGCCCCGGGAGCGGATCCGCTGCTCGGCGGCGGTGATGAGGAGCGCGGCGATCCCGCATGATTGAAGCGCCGGGTGGACGGCCAGTTGCCACAACGTGCCCGCGCCCGGGGTGGCGGCGTAGTCGATCCCGGCGGTCGCGACGGGCAGGCCGGATGGCGGGCACGCTGTCAGGTATTCGACCTCTCCGCGCCTGGCACGCCCCAGTGCCCTGGTGATGCTGGCGAGGTGGGTAGCCGACCCGGACCAGGCGCAGGCCGGCAGGTCCTCGGGGACAAGGTCACGGATCGTCAGCGGAACTACTACTTGCAAGACTCGCCCATCCTGCTCTACTCCCGGTTCCGCAGGGGAGGCTCGTCTGCGGTGCCGAAGTCAGCTGGCGGGCTGGTGGGACAGGTTGCCCGCTATTGGTTGATGTCGTGGTAACCGATGGCGAGCCAGGTCAGCAGCGGTTCGCCGTCGCTGTCCGGGCCGATGGTGAACAATGCCCTGCCATCGGGTCCTGAGAAACTCCAGGTTAGTGAGTAGACTTCGCCGATCTTGTGTATTCGCAGGCGTTTCGGCCATTGTGCCTCGCCGCGGTGTGCCCCGGCCGCCAGTGCGGGGATCAGGTGGGCGCGGACGGCGCCGATGAACAGCCGGCGGTGTTCTCGGGGGAGCTTGGCCAGTCCGGTGTCAAACCCGGCCGTGGTCTGGTATCTCACCCGCCTGCCTGATCGTCGAGGGCTTCCAGGTGCCCGAGGAACTCGTCGGCGTCGGCGAACCGCCGGGCGCGCCCGGCGGCCAAGTCTGCCTCGGCGTCACGGAGCTTTTCCTGCCAGGCTGGGCTGTAGACCCAGGCGTCCTCCTCGGGGACGATGCGGGCGAGCCGGCGGCCGTCGCGGGTGAGCACCGTGGTGACGTGGCCGTAGGCGGCCATGTTGACCAGCTCCGGGAGGTGCTTGCGCGCCTCGGTCGTGGTCATCTCCTGGATCTCATACGGCAGCGGCATCGCGTTCTCGCTCATGCTCCTACTGTACGTCATGTACGTAGCGTTCATTGTCCATGGTGCGCCAGGACGGTCTGACACTCACATGTGTCAGGGCAGCGCGTGATGGCTGTCCTGGCGCGGTTGCTCAGGAAGTTGTACTGCCATCGCAGCCCGCCTGGCACGTTGTAGCTGGCGAGCCAGGCGACGGTGATGGCTGCGGCTCGGGCGCCAGTGAGTGCGCCGACGAACGGCGCCGCTGGGGCGAAGCCGTCGCTGGTGCTCGTCTCGGTCAGGCCGGCCTGGTTGATGTATCCGCACACCACAACCGGCCCGGCGTCCCCCTCTACATGCTCGTTGATTTCGCACCATCGGTCAGCGAAGCTGACCGACTGGGAATTGAGGCCGCAGCCCTGGGCAGCGGGATAGCGGACGCGTGGCTCAGCCCGGACGGCAGGCTGCTGGCCCGTGATGACGGGGCACTGCTCCTTGACACCCAACTCGACGCCCGTGCGCCCTCACCCGCAGGCCCAACCCTCGCCGACGTGCTGGTTGCCGACGGGAGCGGCGCGACAGAAAGCGTCCCGGAAAATGTCGTGGTCTCGGTGCTCACCCGGATCGGCTGCACCGCCACGGTCCAGGCGGCCGGGCCGGAAACCCACCTGGTAATCGGGCGTGACGGGTCGTGGCGGGCAGGTGCCCTGGCCGGCGCGTTCCAGGCGGACACCATCACCCTGATCGGCGCCAGCAACCGCGAATCGGCCCGGCTGGCCGCGCTCGCCGAGATCCGCCGCCAGATGGATAGTCAGCGCGAGGAACTGCGGCACTTTGAGGACCAGGACACCAGCATCGCCACATCGCTGGCCCGCCTCGAAAGTGAGCGCGCCGGCCTGCCTCCAGATGACGAGGTCCGCCGCCTCTACGGCGAGGCGCAGGACGCTGCCTCCCGCACCGTCTCCGCCGCCGCCGAAGTACGCACCGCCATCACCCGAACCCCTCCAAGGTCCGCCACCATTCACAGGGCTGGATGAGGAGCTTGCGCAAGCTAGCGCGGGGAAGCTTGCTGCGTCGATCGGGCTGCTGGCCAGCGAGGTACTCGCCGCACCAGCGGGTACGGAACTTGCCATACCCATGCGCGAACTGGCGGAACAAGCCGACGCGCTCCGGGGGACCTGGGCCACAGCCGCGGCTTCCCTCGGCGCCCACGCCGAGGGCTGCCGGAGGGCCTTGCCCATCCGGCTCCGGGCTGTCGCAGGCGACGTCGTACCGCTACGTAGCCGAGGGCACGGAGGTCGTGTCCGCGGAGGCGCCCGGCCTGGAAGAGGCCCTGGAACGCGCCGTTGGAAGACACTCCAGAACGTCACCGCAAGCCCCCGCGAGATAGGCCCTATCGCGCGCGCAGCCCTTGTCCTGACGCTATTGACCGTCAAGGGAAACCAGCCGGCCCTGCAGAGGCAAGTATTCGGCAACATGCTCCCGCTGCTCTCCGGAACTCCGGACCATATCATGGAAGAACACAGCCGGGGACGGATAAAGAAATGTCCCGCTGGCTTGCCGGCGCCGACGGAATTGATTTCCCGTATGCGGCCCAGGCCGCCTTCATCCGCCGTGAGATCTTCGAGATCACCGGCGGCCGCATCAGCAAGGAATGCGCCCTGATCCTGACCAGCAGGAAAGATGACCGCCGCCGAAGTGAGCCGGCGCGCCCGCAACCACGGGGGAATTGAGAATAAAAGCCATTATGTCCGCGACACCGTTTACCGGGAAGATCACGGCCAGGCATGGGCGGGAGAAGGACCCCAAGCCCTCGCCTCGTTCCGCAACCTCGCAATCGGGCTATTCCGCCTGAAAAACGCGGACTCCATCAAGGAAACCACAGAATGGGTCTGCCGCGACCGGATGCGGGCACTCCAGTTCATGACTACGTAGCGCGACAATGGTCACGGTTAGTGATCCCCGAATGGCCCTGAGGCCGCCGGCTGCGCCGGGCAGGTCACTGGTTCACCGCGCCACTCGAAACCTGCTCTGGCAGGGCGGGGAGACGCAAGCCGAGTACGGGCTGGAATGGGGCTCTTGGCCTGCTGATCTGACCCGGTCAATCCCGTCAGGTCCTTGACAGCCGAAGTGCCCCCTGTCAGCATCCGTCTCAGAGCAGCGGAACGTTGTTTCTTTGAGCGGAACGTTACGCTGCATTAGCGATCTTCGAACACGAACCTCCCACGAGCTAGATCAGGAGCGAGAAGATGCGCAACTTCGCAAAAACGTCCCCACAATGGCTCATGCCCAGGGTGGCGCTTTCGGCCTTCCTCGCGGTGGCGATGCCGCTCGCTCTTGCGGGCTCGCAGGCCCTGGGCAGTAGCTCGAAAGCCGCCCTAGGCACCTCATTAACCGCGAGCTATGCGTCCCTGTCGGCCAGGGTAACGGTCGCCGACGCTAGCACGCAGTGTCCTGCGCTGGCGCAGGACAACTTCGCGGGGATAGCTACGGCTCCGACGGTCATCTCCGCCGCGGCGCTGACCACGACGAACGGCAAAACCTACTGCGAGGTGCAGGGGTATGTTGCACCGCAGGTGCAGTTCCAGCTCATGCTTCCGGTGCAGGGATGGAACAGGAACCTGCTCTTCGTCGGCTGCGGCGGATTCTGCGGGAATGTGGCCCTCAATGTAGTTCACGCCGGCAACACCGATAACTATGCGGTCGTCGCCGAGAATCAGGGACACTACAGCCCGAGTGAACTCGACGGCGTCTGGGCCTGGAACAACCTGCCCGGCCAGGTTGACTGGGGCTACCGGGCCGTGCACGTAGTCACGCTGGCGAGTAAGCAGATCATCGACACGTTCTATGGCAGCATGCCGGGATTCAGCTACTTCGACGGCTGCTCAGATGGCGGTCGTGAGGGCCTGATGGAAGCGCAGCGCTACCCGAAGGACTTCAATGGCATCGCCGCCGGAGATCCCAACTGGCTGCAAAACTACCTGGCCGCGGTGGCTCAGGGGTGGATGGAGAAGATCAACTACACCTCCTCCGGCAAGCAGATCCTGCCCAGTTCGAAGCTCGCCCTGGTGTCGAACGCCGTCTATGCGAAGTGTGCCGGGCCCAACGGACTGATCACGGACCCGGCGGGTTGTCATCCCGACCCGGCAGCCCTGACCTGCCCCCATGACACGGACGGCTCGAACTGCCTGACGCCTGCTCAGGTTAGGGTCGTAGAGGAGATCTACACCGGACCGGTAAACAAGCATGGAGTCTCCCTGTATCCGGGCGGCGGGCTTCCCGCGGGATCAGAGGACGGGTGGGCCGGACTCGACGTGGCCGTGCCAGGGCAAGGGCTCCCGGCCGCAGCCGACTTCGCGAATCAGTACCTGCGGTACCTGGCCTTCACCAAGGAGCCACCGCCGTCTTACAGTGTGCAGCAGTTCAACTTCAACACCGACCTGAGCCTGCTGGCCAAGAAGGGCCTGATCTACAACGCCGACAATCCGAACCTGACTGCCTTCGACCGGGCCGGCGGCAAGCTGATCCTCTATCACGGCGGGTCGGATCCGCTGATCTCGCCCTACGGGACTCTGTACTACTACGACGACGTCACGGACCTGGCCGGCGGAATACGGGCTACCCAGAAGTTCGCCCGGCTCTTCATCGTCCCGGGCATGTACCACTGTGGCGGCGGCCCTGGCGTCAGCACGTTCGACGTCCTGACGCCGCTGACTAAGTGGGTGCAGGACGGGACGCCGCCGAACAAGATCCTGGCCACCCACCTCAACAGCACGGGACAGGCGACGATAAGCCTGCCGCTGTTCCCGTACCCCGCATATGCGAAGTACGACGGACAGGGCAGTCCCATGCTGGCGCAGAATTACGTGGAGGTAACGCCAGCCCGGCCGGCCGACAACGACTTCTGCTGGATAGGCCGGCGGGGTGACGGTCATGAGCCGCATGCGGGGAGGGGGTGTACGCCGCCGCCGGGACTGCAGCGGGCGTGAGCGAGTGATTCGCGGCTGCCAGCGGCGCCGCCAGGCGCCGCCGGCAGCCGCGACGAGGCCTCAGCCGGTGCGCAGCAGATGTTGCTCGTGGGCGAGGGCGAGGACGCGAATGGCCAGCTTGGTCGGGTCCACTACCGTCACGCCGTTGATCCGGTTATCCGGCAGGTCCACCGCGGAGCACCCGTTCAGCAGCATCCGGGTTCCGCTGCGAGCAAGGGACGCGGTGACGGGGCTCAGGGCGTCCGACCACCCTGAGTCGTCGGAGATGAGGCAGAAGTCCGCGTCGAGCACTCTGACCGTCTCGACCGAGCGGGCGAGTCCGTAGTCGTTGACGCGCCGGAGTAGCTCGTCAGCGATGGCGCTGTTCCTGGTCACGGCTGCGAAACTCAGTCCCAGGGACGCCAGGTGGCCGACGGCCAGGCGAAGGATCCCGAAGACGGGAATGCCCTTCTCCGGTGGGTCACCGGCCGCGGGATCCAGGACGCAGTCGGGCAGTACGCAGTCGTAGCGGGCAGGGTCTGTGGTGCTGATGACTTCGCGAACGGCCGTCTCGGACCTGGCGATGTCCGCGGCGGTCTCAAGCCGCCTGGGCGCGCCGCGCCCCAGGTTCGTGAGGTCGATGCGGACGGCATCGCCGCCAAGCTGGTGATAGCGGCGCTGCCTCCGGTCCATCTCCTCCGGGGTCAGTCTCAGCGGCGCGATGGCTGCAATGCGAAGCATGGCGATTCCTTGTCAGCGGGCCATAAGTCGTTCGGGAGCGCAAGGCGCGGTGGCGGCGGAGGCGGCCAGGGTGCGCAGCCGCGCCAGCACCGGTGTCACCTGTCCGGCCGTGAGCAGTTCGGCGCACAGTCCCCGCAACTGCGCGGCTTGTTGCTCGCTGCCGAGCAGCTTCGCTGCCTTGCCGAGCAGGTCGGCGTCGGTGAACGGGCTGTGGTCGGCGTCGCCAACCGGATTGGAGACCTCGGTGGTTACCTGAGCCCCGGAGGCCCACCTGACCTGCAGTCTGGCGGCCCGCTCAGCGGGCAGCCGCGCGGTCAGGTCCGCGGCCTCCGCCACGGTCACCTTGGCGGCCAGGCTAGCCACGTCTTCCCGGCCACGCCAGGAATCGCCAAACTGCGCGACACCGCACTCGCCGGCGATCAGGGCGATGGCCACCACGTAGGGAATGGAGAACATCGTGGCCAGCCGCGTCGGCCAGCGGGTACTGGTCAAGCCCGCCGCCAGCCGGTGGGTCTCGACGCGGATGTGGTCGATGTCGTCGGGAGCCACCGGCCCGTGTGCGCAGATCAGGCCGAGCACCGCGTCTGCTGGCGGGTGGGTATAAGAGCACGAGGCGTGCCGCTTGAAATATCCCCTGGTCACTGCGTATTCCGAGCCCAGGTCGGCGGTGAGCTTCTCAGCTGACAGTGAGCCCAGGTGAATCCCGAAGGTGTCAGCCGCGATCCCTGCGAGCGGCTCGGTCTGGGTGGCCCCGATAGCCGCGGCATGGATGCCTGCGGCGCCCGCGTGCCCGATCCAGGCGTTTCGCACATTCATGCCCGCAAGCGCGGCCCGGAACGGGGTGACCAATGCGAGTGCGCCGGCCGCGTCAATCGCCGCGGCGACCTGGGCGGGCGAATGCCCCAGGAGCCGGGATGCGGCCGCTGCCGCACCCGCGACGCCCCAGTTGCCGTGCGGGTGAATGCCGGGCGTCAGCTCTGCGGCGTAGCCGAAACGGCTCGCGACCTCATGCCCGGCCAGCAGCGCGGACGCGAGGTCTTCGCCGCTGCACCCCTTCGTTTCCGCCAGCGCAAGCGCGGCCGGAATCACATGGGCACTGGCGTGGCCGCGGGCCAGCTTGTTCCCCTCGTCCAGTTCCAGGCAGACCATTGAGACGCCGTTCAGCCAGGCGGCCTCGACGGCGCCTGTCCCGGTATCCTGGCCGAAGACAGTGGCAGGGCCATCCGCCAGCGGCAACGCCCGGCGGAGGCGATGCGATTCGGGCAGGCGCCCGCCCGCCATGGTCACGGCAAGGCTGTCGAATACGATCCGCTCGAGGGCGGCGCGGACTGCCGTCTCCTGGCGAGAGAAGGCGAGCCCGCTGACAAACTCCCCGAGCCGCACGAGCGACCCGCCGAGCACCTCGGGCGGGCTCCCGGGCCGCGCGAAGCCCCCACCAGTGCGATCGTCGCCCGAAGTCATGATCCCGTCCTATCCTCATGGGGTGTCTTACGCCCGCAGCTGGCTCTACGTCCCGGGGGACCGCAGCGACTTTCTCGAGTCGGCCACCACCCGCGGTGCCGATGCGCTCATTGTCGACCTGGAAGATTCGGTGCTGCCGGCCGACAAGGAAGCGGCCCGCGCGACGGTTGCCGCCTGGCTGCCGGATCGCCCGCCGCCTGCGGCAGAACTCTGGCTGCGGCTGAACGCCGGCTCGGCAGAGGCCGACCTGCAGCTGCTCACCGCCGGGGTAGCCGGAACTGTCGTCCCCAAGGCAGACCCCGAACTACTTGGGCAGGTCGACGAGATACTGGCTAGCCGGGAGCGCCTGCTCGGGCTGCCAGCCGGAAGGTTCGCCGTCGTTCCCTTGATCGAGACCGCGCGCGGCCTGCTATCGGCCGCGCGGCTGGCATCGATGCGCCGGGTGGCGCATCTCGGCATCGGTGAGGCAGACCTGTGCGCCGAGCTGCGCTTGCGCCCGTCGGCGGGCTGCGCCGAGCTGACGTCGCTTCGGCTGCGGGTAGTCGTCGCGTCGGCCGCTGCGGGAATCGGCGCGCCGATAGCTCCGACGTCAACAGACTTCCGCGACCTGCAGGCCTTGCGGGTGTCCACACAAGCGCTGCTGCGCGCGGGATTCAGGGCGCGGACCGCCATCCACCCGGCGCAGGTGCCCGTGATCAACGAGGTGTTCTCGCCGTCGGCGGAGGAGATCGCAGAGGCGCGGCTCCTGGTCGACGCGTTCCAGCAATCATCGGCTGGAGTGATAACGGATGCGAGTGGGCGGATGGTGGACGTCGCGGTCATTCGCTCGGCGCGCGAGCTGCTCGGCCGAGCCGGGCGCGGCGCGCAGCGGTGAGTCATGAAACCCGCGTGGGCCGGTGCAGGTAGCGTCCCTCCGGCTGGCCGACGAGCTTCCCGTCCCGGAAGATCTGCCGGCCGGCCAGGAAGGTGCCGGTTACCTGGGCGGTGAGCTCGAAGCCCTCGAACGGGGTGTACTCCTGGGTCGACTCAGAGTCCGCGGCGTGCACGACCCAGGTGCGGTCGGGGTTCACGAAGCAGAAGTCGGCGTCGTAGCCCTCGGCGATGGTGCCCTTGCTGTGCAGGCCGAATCGCTGCGCCGGATTCCAGGACACCAGCTGGGCGATCCGCTGCAGTGACAGGCCGCGCTTTCGCCCCTCGCTTATCAAGCCGGGCAGAAGGTACTCGGTTCCGCCGAAGCCCGACTTGGCTAGGAAGATGTCGTCAGCGGGGGTGCCGAACTTAGTCTCGGCTCGGCAGCATGCGTGGTCGCTGACTACCCAGTCGACATCGCCGGCCAGGACGTGCTGCCACAGTGCCTCCACGTCCTGGCGGGACCGCAGCGGAGGGTTCACTTTGCCGCCGAGGCCACTCGCGGTATGGAAGTCCGCGAGCAGGTGACCGATTGTGACCTCGCGCCGGAAGTCGATATGCGGAAAGGCCTTCGCCATGATCAGTGCCGCTTCGAGCGCCTTGGCAGAAGACAGATGCAGCAGGTTGATGTTCTTCAGCCGCGTTTCGTGCGCCAGGTAGGCGGCAGTGGTGACGGCCAGGCCCTCTGAGTGCGGTGGCCTGGCGGCGGAGTAGGCCTCGAGCCCGCTGAGCCGTCCCTCTTTCTGCACGATCATCGTGTAGGCCCGCATGATCTCGGCGGTCTCGCAGTGCAATGACAGCGAGATGTCCGCGGCGATCTCCGGGAAGCGGTCACGGGCCTGCTGGATGCCGCGCATCACGAACTCGAAGTGAGCGTTGTCGTAGGACTCATCCTCGGGAATCATCAGGAACTCGCGCTGTGACGAGGACGCGCCGTGCAGCCCGAAGCCGCCATAGAACATGAAGATCTTGAAGGAAGTAACGCCGAACTTCTCGATGAGGAGCGGAATCTCGTCGATGTGCGTGCTCATCATCGGGGCTACGTGGAAGGCATAATCCACGTAAGCCTGGCCCTTGGCCGCATCAAGCACCTTGGGGAAGAACTCCTCGTAGGGACCGCCCTGATTCAGGTAGTACTGGCCGGTACGCATGTAGGTGATGCCGGTGGTAACGCCGCCCTGAGCGCAGGCGCGGCTCTCGCTGACCGCGTCGTCGGCCAGCGGGTTGTAGATGCCCCAATGCTGATGGGCGTCGATCACGCCGGGGAAGACAAGCTGACCGCCGGCGTCGACCACCTCCGCCGCCAGGTCAGCCGGGATAGCTGGCGCCAGGCGAGCGAACTTGCCGCCGGAGACCGCGATGTCCAGGTCCTCGGCGTCGCTTGCGTCCGGGCGAATGACACGTGCGTTCTTGACGAGCAGGTCAAACTCGGGCACGAGGTTCTCCTTGCGGTTCAGCGGGCCGGCTGTCCGGATCGGCGGTCAGGCTGCTCAGCGGCGCGAGAAGCCCGGAGACGTCAGTGAGCCGGTCCAGACGCGACACCCGCTCCAGGGTCAGCTCCACTACCTCGGCGGGGAGCTGCCGGCCCGCGTTGTCGCGGAACTTGGTAGCCAGCTCGTCGTAGGAGAGGGGCCGCTGCGGACCGCCTCTGTTAACGAGGACTTCCTCGGTGAGTTCGCGACCGTCGTTAGTCCGTACCTGCAGTACCGCCGGGAACTGGTGCGGAAAGATCTCGGTGCATCTGCGGTTCGCGGTGACGCTGACCTTAGCCATCAGCGCCCGCCGCGCGGGGTCCTGGGCGAGTTCGTCGGTGAAGTCGTCGAGGCTCACGCCGAGACCGCCGCCGCCGAACAATCCGGCCGCCACCGCATAGGGCCCGCTGAACTGAGCCATGTAGCCGGTCTGCGGTGCGCGCTTCACCTCGATCGGCTCGCCGATCGTGCGCACGATCGGCGCTGCGACCCCCAGCTCGGCGGTCGCCACGTCCTCCGGCCGCAGCCCCTGACGCCGCAGCGAGATCGCCGCGTCGATGGCGGCGTGGGTGAAGTGGTTAGCCGGATACGGCTTGAAGAAGATGCCGGGGACCGACCACGTCTCGCCGAGCCCGGCTGAGATCGCTGACTCGTCGAAGACGCCGTGCAACCAGGCCTGGAAGAAGCCGAACCGCCCCTCAAGCACGCTGGCCGGCCCGGTGAAGCCGTGCGATGCCAGCCGGGCCGCGGATACGGCGGCGTGCGCGGCCCACCCGCAGTGCATCCGCTTCACCGTGCCGCCGGTCCGGTTGGCCTCGATCAGCCCGGCGGCCATGGAGGCCGCGATGGCGAGCGCATGGGTGAGCCGTTCTGCGTCGAATCCCTCCAGTAGCCCGGCGGCAACCGCGCCGCCGAGCGCTCCGCAGATCGACGTGGCGTGCTGGCCGTGCTCGAAGAACGTCGAATTGCCGCTCTGCGTGTCATATCCGGCCATCCCGATGCGGATGCATGTCTCCAGGCCCACCGCGATCGCCGCGATCGTGGCCGGACCGTCCGCTCCGACAGCCTCGGCCACCGCTAGTGCCGCGGGCACCACCGTGGCACTCGGGTGCAGCACCGAGGGCAGGTGGGTGTCGTCGTAGTCGAGCGAGTGCGCGAGCACCCCGTTGACGAACGCCGCGAGCGTGGCCGGCATGCGGCCCGGCGTCGCGACCGCGTGTGCCTGCTGCACGCCGCCCTGCTCCTCGGCATAGCCGCGGGCGGCGGCGCTGGTGTCCAGCGGGCTGGCCGCAACGCAGATGCCCAGGATGTCGAGCACGCGCTTGCGCACGCTGTCGACTACCTCCGGCGGCAGTGTCTCGAAGCGGGCACCGACGGCGAAGCTGGCCAAGCGCTGGGCCAGCGTGGTCTCAGGCATCGGCCACTACCGCCAGCGGCCGCACCGGCGATCCGGTGGCGCCGATGATGTTCATCGGCACCAGAACGAAGGTGAACTCGTAGACAGCCAAGGATGCCAGTTCCTCCAGGTCGAGTGCCTCGATGATGTAGATCCCCGCGTCCACGAGCAGCACGCGGTGGGCCGGCAGCAGTGCGTGGCCGCGGCCCGCCGCCAGCCGCTCGAAGGCGATAGTGTCGGCGCCTGCCGCGTGCACCCGCCGGGTGGCGAGCCACTTGGCTCCCGCCTCCGAAATGCCGGGCACGCCTGTCGCGTGGCCGAGGTAGGCCTCCGCGCCGGCGTCGAACCGGCTGCCCCAGCCGCTGCGGATCAGGACCACGTCCCCGCCGCCCACCTCCACCCGCTCTGTGCTCATGGCGGCCTCGAGGTCGGCCGGGCTGATCTCGTAAGCCGGCGGGCATTCGGCTTGGCCGAGCGCTCGCGGAACGTCAAGCAGCACCCCGCGGCGGATCATCGGCGCGATGGTATGCACCCCGTGCTCGGTGAACCGTCCGCCGCGGCCGGCTTGCACGGCGTCCGCTCCGCCGTGCAGTTTCCCGTTATGCGAGACATGGGCGAGCGCATCGATGTGGGTGCCGACATGCGTGCCGGTGACGATCAGGTCGTTGGCCGCTGAGCCGCCGTCTGGCCGGACCATGTCGCCATGCCGGCGGGGCAGGGTGTGCCAGAACTGGGGATGATTAGGTGACTGAGGCATGCCAGCGAACATTGGCCGTCCGAGGTCGAACAGGCGGACACCGCTCCGGATCACGTCGAGCAGCGGGTCGCTCATCTGATGACGCCTTCGTCGCGCAGCCGTGCTACCTCTGCCGGGTCGTAGCCGAGTTCGCCGGTCAGTACCGCGTCAGTGTCGGCACCCAGGCGGCGTCCGGTGAACCGGATCTGGCCCGGTGTCGCGGACATCCGCCACATGACGTTGTGCATCAGCAGCGGACCCAGGTCCTCGTCTGGCACCGTGGTGAGCATCTGGGTGGCGCGGATGTGCGGATCGTTGACGATGTCCTCGGTGTCATAGACCGGGCCGACCGCGGCACCAGCCTCGGTGAAGGCGCGCAGCACCTCCTCGCGGCTTCGGTCGGCGATCCAGCCCGCGACGTAGGAGTCCAGCATGTCTACATGCTCGACGCGGCCGCGCCCGCTGCCAAACCAGGGCTCGTCGATCACCTCGGGATGGCCAACGAGCCTGAGCACTCGCTCGGCAATCGCCTGGCTGCTGGTGGACACGGCCACCCACGACCCGTCGCTGGTCCGGTACATGTTGCGTGGCGCGTTGTTGATGGAGCGGTTGCCGTGCCGGTGCTCGATGATTCCGAGTTGCTGGTAGACGGTCGGCCCCGGGCCGACCGCGGCCATGATCGGCTCCAGCAGGCTCATGTCGATGACCTGCCCGGAGCCTCCTTGCTGGTCGCGGTGACGCAAGGCCATCAGCACGGCGGACGAGGCGGCGATGCCGCAGATGCTGTCTGCCAGCCCGAAGGCCGGCAGCATGGGCGGGCCGTCCGTCTCGCCGTTCAGGTGCGCGAATCCGCTCATCGCCTCGGCGAGGGTGCCGAATCCGGGCCGGGACGAATAGGGACCGGACTGCCCCCAGCCGGTCACCCGCAGGATTACCAGGCCAGGATTGATGCTGTGCAGCCGGTCCGGGCCCAGCCCCCAGCGTTCCATCGTGCCCGGCCGGAAGTTCTCCACTACCACGTCGGCCGCGACGGCGAGCCGGCGGAAGACGCTGGCGCCTTCGTCGGCGTGCAGGTCCAGCCCGATCGTTCGCTTGTTCCGGCTGATCTCCTTCCACCACAGCGGCGTGCCGTCCTTCTGATACCCGTGGCCGCGCATGTTGTCGCCAGCCGACGGGTGCTCGATCTTGATGACGTCCGCGCCGAAGTCGCCCAGGATCTGACAGCAAAGCGGGCCGGCCAGAATCGTCGAAACATCGAGGATCCGGATTCCCTCAAGAGGCATCATGGTCGGCGCCAGCCACCGCCTTGTCCGGCTTAGTTGTTCCGCTTACTGAAACGTTGTTCCACTGGCCGCATGATACTCAACGGTGCCTGGATAGCCAAGACTCAGCCGGAACGTGCCGAGCCGCGCCGGCCGTCCCGGTCGCGCCCGCCGGGTTGCGCCCGGGTCCGGGCCGCCAGGTGTGGGATGCTCGGAGCGTGGCTCCCCGCACTGGCCTAGCGGCCGGATCCAGCAGTTCCGCCCGGCGAGGCCGGAAGGCGCAGGCCGCCGTGGCTTCCGGCACCGAGCAGGCCGCCGTGGCTTCCGGCACGGAGGCGGCCGCCCGGGTAGCGGACGTGCTACTCATGTTCACCGACGGACCCGCCTCGCTCGGCGTGACCGAGATAGCCCGGCAGCTCGGGCTCAGCAAGGCGGTGGTGCACCGGATCCTGCAGTCGCTGGCCGCCCGGTCGTTCGTGACCGCCGACCCGGTGACCCGCGAGTACCGGCTTGGCCCGGCCGCGGTGGCACTAGGCACCAGGGTATTGCGGGACCTGGATCTGCGGCGTGCCGCGCGGCCGGTGCTGCGCCAGCTGCGGGACGCCACCGGCGAGACCACCACCTTGTCCGAAGCCACGAATCTCAGCCGCGTCTACCTGGACCAGTTCGAGAGCCCGCAGGAGATCAAGATGACGGTCGAGCTCGGCCGCAGGCACCCGTTGCACGCCGGCGCCTCTGGCCGGGCGATCCTCGCGTTCCTGCCGCCGGACATGATCGAGCAGGTCATCGGTTCCGGGCTGCCGACCCTGACGTCAGTGACGATCCAGTCGGCGGCCCGGCTGCGCCGGGAGCTCGCGCTGGTGCGCGAGCGCGGGTACGCGACCTCGCGCGGGGAGCGACAGCAGGGGGCCGGCTCGGTGGCCGCACCGGTCTTCGGGATGGAGGGCGAGGTCGCCGGGGCGATCAGCGTCTGCGGGCCGGTGTCGCGCTTTGATGCCGCGGCGGTGGAGCGGTACGCGCCACTGGTGACCGCGGCAGCGCGGGAGGTTTCCCGGGCGCTCGGCTGGGCCGGAGACGGGCCGGCCGTCCTCGCGGCAGCAGGGACGCGGAGCAGCCGGGCATCTCGCGTTCCAGACGCTCGTCATTGAATGGTGACGCCGCCGTCGACGAACAGCGTCTGGCCGGTCGTCATCGCGGCGGCCGGGGAGCACAGGTAGGCCACGGCCTGGGCGACCTCGTCGGTCGTGGCCATCCGGCCCAGCGGGATCGTCGCCAGCTTCGCCCGCATGTACTCCGGCGACCGTCGGACGTTCTCGGTCATGGCTGTCGACACGATCGTGGGCGCAACCGCGTTGACCCGGATCCCGGCGGACGCCCACTCTAGCGCGAGGATCTTGGTCAGATGCATGATGGCCGCCTTGCTGACTCCGTAGGCAGCCGATCCCGCCACGGCAACCGCTCCCGCCGTCGAGCCGAGGTTCACGACGGCCGGCGCCGGCGCCCGGCGCAACAGCCACAGCGCGGCACGGCACATGCGGATCGTGCCCCCGAGATTGATGTCCAGCACTTCCCGCCATTCGGACTCGCTGGTGCCGGCGAAGTCGTGGCGCGCATTCACGCCCGCGTTGTTGACCAGTACATCCAGCCTGCCGAACTCATCGGCCACGGACGCGACCAGAGCGGTACACGAGGACGTGTCGCGGACATCGACTCGGTGCACGGTTACCCGCGCTGCGCCGAGCGCACGCAGCCGGCCCGCCTGCTCTTGTGGATTGATCGGCTCGAGATCGGCCAGGGCCAGCGAGGCGCCGAGTCCGGCGAGGTGGCGGGCGATGGCGGCACCGATACCGCGCGCCGCACCGGTCACCACCGCGACCGCGCCGTCGAGCTGCCAGGGAACCTGCGACGGGTTAGGCATCGTGACCTCCGGCAGTCAGCGGGGCCTGGCCGGTCAGCAGGCCGCTGACCGCGAGCTGGGCTTCATAGACCGCTTCGAGCGCCGATCGCGGCGCGTAGGCATCGCCTACCAGGACCGCAGGCGGCGAATCGGACAACTGGTCAAGTTCCCGGTGCAGTCCGTCGACCGCCGTGCGCGGGCCGGCGTGCACCACTGCGGTCACGTCCGGCAGCAGGGACTGCTCGCCGGTCAGAGTATCGGCGACCACCAGGCCGGCCGGTTCCCCGCGAACGGGGCGGCGCAGCGGGAGTACCCGGACGCCGAGCCGTCCCAGGCGGTCGACAAGCGCGAGCCGCGAATAGGTGGTGACATTCCAGGCGAGTCCGGCTATCGGCGTGATGAGGAAGACCCGCCGGCCCGCGGCGGCCAGGTGTTCGGCAAGCCCGGCTCCTGCCCAGTCGCCTACCTCGTCGAACACCGCCAATGCGCCGTCATCGGAGTCCAGGCTGAACACCTCCTCGGGCGACATCGTGCGGCAGCCGGGGACCGGCGTGACCGCTGGCGCGGACCCGGTAGCGACGACGAGCGCGTCCCAGCCGCCTGCGGTCATGTCGGCGGCGGATATCCGCATGCCAAGCCGCAGCTGCACTCCGGCGGAGCGGGCATCGCGCGTGAGCTCGGCGACCAGCAGCCCCAATCGGGTCCGGCCGGTCATCCGGGCGGCCAGCCGGATCTGCCCCCCGGGCGCCTCGCCGGCTTCTGCCAGCACGACATCGTGTCCGAGTCGCCGCGCGGTGAGCGCCCCCTGGAGCCCGGCCGGTCCGGCCCCGACGACCAGGACCCGCTTGGCAGTCGATGGCGCAAGGGCAATCCGGTCCCGGAACGCCCGCCACTCACGCTCGAAACCGACCTCAGGGTTGACTACGCAGGACAGCGGAAGGTTCCGTTCGATCCGGCCGATACAGCCCTGGTTGCAGGCGACGCAGGAGCGCACCTCGGCTCGCCGGCCGCTTCGCGCCTTGCCAAGCAGATGCGGGTCGGCAATGTGAGCGCGGGCCATCCCGACCAGGTCGGCGGCACCTTCGCTGAGCACGGCCGACGCGCTCTCGACGTCGTCAAGCCGACAAACGGCCAGCACCGGCAGGTCCGGGAACGCTGTCTTGAAGGCGGCGGGGAAGTCAATGAACGGCGCGGTCGGGAAGCACATATCGGCGATCTGCGTGGCCAGTGAGTAACTGCCGGCATAGGCGGAGTGGCTGACGTGGACGAACGCCAGCGGGAACTCGGCCCGCAGCAGGGCCACCACCTCGAGCATGTCCTCGACCCCGAGGCCTCCGGGCAAGAACTCGTCGGCGCTGATGCGGATACCCACCGGCCGCGTGCCCGAGATCACCGACAGAACCTCAGCCAGCACTTCGCGCGGCAGCCGCAGCCGGGCCTGCGCCGAGCCGCCATAGGCGTCGCGACGGTGATTGGTCGCCGGGGACAGGAACTGCTGCAGCAGGTGCCCGTGACCAAGGTGGATCTCGAGTCCGTCGAAGCCGCCGGCCGCCATGCGGCGGGCGGCCGTTCCGAAGGCGCCGATCACGGTCCGGATATCGGACTTTCCCATGGCATGCGGAACGTGGGCGCCGGTCGCCCACGGCAGGGGTGACGGGGCCCACGCAGCGGTCCGGCTGAAGTCGCCGACCGCCTGGCGGCCGAGGTGGAGAAGCTGGGCGAACATCGCGGCGCCCGCTTCGTGCACCGCATCTGCCATCGCCGCGTAAGCCGGGATCGCTGCGTCAGTAAACGCCCCCAGAGCCGTGTCCCGGGCGGCGCTGGCCGGGTGAACCCTGACGCCCTCGGTGATAATCAGCGCCACCCCTCCGGCGGCACGTTCCCGGTGGTAGGCGACATGGCGGCCGGTCGGTGCGTTGCCGGATCCGAAGTTCGTCGTATGGGCCGGAACGAAGACCCGGTTACGCAGGTGAACCGGCCCGAGCTGGAACGGCCGCCACAGGGGAGCGAGGTCTGGCTCGCTCATGGCCGCGACTCGCTCTGCGTCCCGCCATCCCCAGGCCCGCCAGGGGAGCCGATTGACCACGTGAACGACTGGGCTCCGGCACCGAAGCCCTCGGCCCGGACCTGCACAGGGCGCACATGGATTCCGATCAGCTCCGCCTGCACGTTGTCCGCCGAGCGCACCGGTGCTTTGGTGAGCCCCTTGGCGCGCTGAATCGCCGTCTGGCGCTGGTAGCGGACAACCGTCCAGTCGTCGTCCATGAACTCGGCTACTCCGCGCAGGAACACGACCCTGGGGACCAGCAGGCCCCAGTCGTAGACATGCGGGCGGTCATTGACCGAGCCGGCCGCGGGCTCCCCTACCCAGGTGATCTCGACGTGCGGGTTGCGCCGCAACTGTCCCAGCCGGCGGTGCACCCCGCGCTGGATCAGGTCAACCGACCAGTCCTCGTTGATGGCGGCCACCATCGTGCGTCCCACCGGATAGCCGTCCTTGTTCACGGTGTACACCTGGGCAAACCCGGCCTCCTCGGTGATGAAGCGCATCACCTCCTGGCGCACCTGCTCGATCGGCTTCGCCGGCGCCTCGCGCCCGGCCCGTTCGTTGCTCTCGACGTGCACAGTCATGGTGGGGGATCCTTACCTTCGGCTTCTTGCTCGCGGGAACGGAGGTCTGGTGGTGGCTGAGCTTGCGGACGCCGTGGCGCAGGCCGCGCAGGTGGCTGCGGGTGCTTGCACCGCGCGGGACCTGCTCGACCAGGCGATTGCCCGCATCGAGAGGCTCAACCCTGTCCTCAACGCGGTCATCCACCGCCTGTTCGACAAGGCCGCTGCCGCCGTCGAGGCAGCACCCCAGCCGGGTCCGTTCCGCGGCGTTCCGATGCTGGTCAAGGACGCTCTCTGCCATACCGCCGGAGATCCGTACCACTTCGGGATGCGGCTGCTGCGGGACCGGGGCTGGACCGAGGCGGCCGACACCGAGCTTGCCCGCCGGTTCCGGCGCGCCGGGCTGGTGATCGTGGGCCGGACCAATACGCCGGAGCTGGCGACGGCGTTCACCACCGAGCCGGCTGCTTACGGGCCCACCCGCAATCCCTGGGACCCAGGCCGTTCGGCCGGCGGATCGAGCGGGGGATCGGCGGCGGCTGTCGCGGCCGGCCTGGTGCCGGTCGCGCACGGCAACGACATGGGCGGGTCCATCCGCGTGCCAGCCAGCCAGTGCGGAGTCGTCGGGCTCAAACCGACCAGGGCCCGCACATCCCTGGCACCGGACTTCGGCGAGTACTGGGGGATGCTGACCCATGAGGGAGTGCTCACCCGCTCGGTACGTGACACCGCAGCGGTGCTCGACGCGGTGCGAGGTGCCGCCGCCGGCGACCCGTACACCGCTGAATGCCCCGCCCGGCCGTTCGCCCGGGATCTCCACATCGATCCGCCCCCGCTTCGGGTCGGGCTGCGGGTGAGGGTGCCGGTAGACGGAAGCCAGCCCGACCCGCAGTGCGTACGTGCCGTGGAAGCCGCCGGCGCGCTGCTGGAACGGTGTGGCCACCAGGTCGAGCCCGCTGACCTGGCGGCCCTGGACGATGAGGCCATGGGCGATCACTTCGCCAGGATCTTCACCGCGTCCGTGGCACGCGACCTCGGCCGCTGGCAGCAGCGCCTGGGTACGGTCATCGGCCCCGCGGACGTGGAGCCGCGGAACTGGATGCTGGCCGAGCTCGGCAGGCAGGTCACGGCGACCGCCTATCTCGAAGCGGTCGAGTACCTCCAGGCCTATGCGCGCCGGGTCGCGCGGTGGTGGGCTGATGGCTTCGACGTGCTGGTGACCCCGACGATGCGGATGCCGCCGCCTCCCCTCGGCCGGCTGCCCAGCGAGCCGGATCTGCCAGCCGTGGCTGACCTGGGCCAGTTCACCAGCCTTTTCAATGTCACCGGACAGCCTGCGGTATCGCTGCCGCTGCACTGGACGCCGCAGGGCCTCCCGGTGGGCGTGCAGCTCGTGAGTGCCTACGGCCGGGAGGATGTACTGCTCCAGCTGGCCGCACAGCTGGAGCGCGCGGCCCCGTGGGCACATCGCTATCGCGCTCTGGAGCGGATTCAACCGGTGTAGGCCAGGCGGGAGAGGAGGTCGGTAGCCTCGAGCAGCAGGCTCACCGCCTCGCCGGCGCGCGGACCGAACCTGTCGATCGGCCCGCATACGCTGACCACCGCGGCTGGCAGGCCGGCCTGGTCGACCACGGGGGCGGCGATGGAAGCCGCGTCCACCTGTCGTTCGCCCTGCGAAGCCGCGAACCCTCTGGCCCGGATCGCGGCCAGTTCTTGCCGCAGGGCCTGCTCGTCGACCAGCGTGCGGGGGGTCAGCCGGTCCCGGGCGCGAACCTCGCGGAAGTACCTGTCCTGCTCAGCCGGCGGCAGGAACGCCAGGAACGCCTTGGAGGAACTCCCGGCGTGCAGCGGGAACGGCCTGCCGATCGGGACCACCATCTTGATGTCCCGGTCCGGGGTCACCTGGTCGACGTAGATCCGTTCCCAGCCGTTGCGAACAGAAAGAGTCGCGGTCTCGGACGTGGCTCTGGAAATGTCGACCAGCGGGCCGTGGGCGAGGCTGCGCAGGTCGTGTCTCTGCAGCGCGGCCAGCCCGACGAGCAGTGCTTGCGGCCCGAGGAAATAGCGGCGGGTGGCCTGGTCATAGCCGACGTAGTCGCGATCGAGCAACGACGAAAGGATCCGGAACACCACCGCCTTTGAGGTGCCGATCGCCGTGGCAATATCGGTCACCCCGGCCAGGCGTGACGGAGATCGCGCCATGTAGGTGAGCACATCCGCAGTCCGCACGACGGCGAGGACAGTGGCCTCGGCCCGAGGCGGTGCCGAACCGGCGTCCTTCCACGACGTCATGCCAAGTCCCTTCGGCCAAGCGAGCCCTCGGCTGCCGGAACGAAGACCTTGACAGCGTGGATGGACTCTGGCACGGTTTCTATACCGAAACAAGGTACCGGTCAGCGGAACACTATGGAAGGGCGCGCCGCGATGATTCGGCGGAGCCGCGGATGATCGTCATAGCTACAGGGCTGACCGATGGAATGCTGCTCTTCCTCGTCGCCAGCGGGCTGACGCTGATCCTCGGCGTGCTGGGAGTGGTGAACTTCTCCCACGGCGGCTTCTTCATGATCGGCGCTTACCTTGGCTACGAGTTCCTGCGCGGACGGGCCGAGTCGACGTGGCTGTTCCTGCTGCTGATCATCGCGGCCTCGGCCGCCACCGCAGTCGTGGGCCTGGCGGCCGAGCGGGTGCTGTTCCGCAGGCTCTACCGCCTGCCCGAGGTCACCTCACTGCTCGGCACCTACGCGCTGCTGCTGATCTTGGAAGGCGCGGCCCAGCTCATCTGGGGGCAGAACCCCGTTACCCAGCCAGAACCTAATGGCCTCGTGCGAGTGTTCACGCTGGCCAGCGCGCAGATCCCGCGTTACGACCTGCTGGTGGTCGGGGCCGGGGTGATAACGGTCGCCGGGCTGCAGTTGCTCATCAAGCGCACCGAGTTTGGCCGGCAGCTCACCGCCGTCGCCGAAGACCGGTTCATGGCCGGGTTGCTGGGAGTGAACGTCAACCGGGTCTTCGCCGCCACTTTCGCCCTGGGCATCTTCCTGGCCGGGCTGGGCGGCACATTGGCCGGGCCCACGCTGAGCATGGTGCCCGACATCGCGGTCACATTCATCCTGCAGTCGTTCGCCATCGTGATCGTCGGCGGCTTCGGCAGCATCCTCGGCTCGCTGATCGCCGCGCTGGCGCTTGGCCTGCTGCACGCGTATCTGGCTACGTACGTGCCCTCGCTCGCCGACTTCTCCCTGTACCTGCTCATGGCGGCGGTGCTGGTGGTCCGGCCGCAGGGCCTGCTCGGCTCCAGAGCACTGCTTCGTGAGACCCGATGAGCACCCCGCGCATAGCCGGACTGACGGGCCTGCGCAGGCCGCGTGTGCTGGCGGCGGCCGGCTTGCTGATACTCGGGGTGCTCGCCATTGCCTGGCCGCAGCTTGTCGGCAGCAGTGCGTTGTTCTTCTGGGAGACCACGGTCATAGCGGTGCTCTTCGCCACGAGCGTCAACCTGTTGTTCGGCAGCGGGGGCATTCCGTCTTTCGGGCAGGCGGCTTTCTACGGGGTCGGCGCTTACGCGGTCGCAGAAGTGGCTTCGCACTCCTGGCCGGTTCCGCTTGCCCTGCTGCTGGGCGTAGCGGTTGCCGGCGCGCTGGCCTTCGTCACCTCGCTGATCACCTGGCGCGCCACCGGACTCGCGTTCGCCATGCTCACCCTGGCAATCGCCCAGGCGATCTACACCCTGGTGGTGCAGGTCAACTGGCTCGGCGGATACAACGGCATCCCCGGGGTCAGCGCCCCGGCCCTGGCGGGGATCAACTTCTACAGCCCGGCGAATCTCTGGTATCTCGACGTGGTCTGCGTCGCAATCGGAATGCTCGTCTTCTGGCGGATCACGCACTCGCCCTTCGGGCACACCCTCAACTCCATTCGCGAGGATCCGGTCCGGGCCGCGTTCCTCGGCGTAAACATCCGGGCGTACCGAGCCGTGGCTTTCACCATCGCCGGCTGCGGCGCCGGGCTGGCCGGCGGCTTGTTCGCCTACGTCAACCAGGTCGTTACCCCGGACAGCCTCTACTGGACCCAGTCCGCCACCCCCATCATCATGCTGCTGCTCGGCGGGATCTCCTACTACTGGGGACCAGCGGTCGGCGCGGTGCTGCTATCAGCCCTGCTGAACTACCTCACTCAGGCGACTACCTCCTACCTGCTGTACATAGGCCTGCTGCTGCTGGCGGTCCTGATCGTGATGCCCCAGGGCGTGCTGAGCCTGCCCACGGTCGTCAGCGACCTGAGGTCTCGCCGGCGGGTGGCCAGGGGGCCCCGGTCCATCGCCACGATCACGGGCCTGGTCCCGATCGGGTCGCCACCCGACACCGCGGTCATGCCAGGTGAGGCCGAACAGGCTGGGAGCCCGCATGAGCGGTGAGGCGACCGCCGTCGAGGTGCGAGGAGTCGTCAAGCGCTTCGCGGGCAACCTGGCGCTGGACGATGTCAGCCTGACCGTCCCCGCCGGGCAGTTGCATGCGATCATCGGGCCCAATGGCGCGGGGAAGAGCACGCTGTTCGGCGTGATAGCCGGGGAACACCGGCCGGATCGCGGCACCGTCTGGGTCGCGGGACGCGACGTCACGAGGATGGCAGCGCATCGCCGGGTCAGGGCCGGCGTGGCCCGGGCGTTCCAGGTGGCGCGAATCTTTCCCGAGATGACCGTGCGGCAGAACGTCGCCGCGGCGGTAATCGCGGCCAACGGGTCATCCAGGGTGTTCTGGCGGGGCAAGCCGCTGTGGACCGCCTCCGGCGCGGCAGACGAGGCGCTCGAGCGGCTGAGCCTGGCGGCGGCCGGGGATCGGCCGGCTCGCTCGCTTTCTCAGGGCGACCGCAAGCGGCTGGAGATCGCGATGGCCCTGGTCTTGCGCCCGAAGCTGCTGCTGCTTGACGAGCCGACGGCCGGCATGTCCCCCGAGGAGACGGCGTCCACAGTCGAGCTGATACGCGGGATCTGGTCGCTTGGCGGGCTGACTGTCATGTTGACCGAGCACGACATGCAAGTCGTGTTCGACCTGGCGCAGCAGCTAACCGTCCTCGACCGGGGGCATGTGCTGTGCAGCGGGGACCCGGCGGCCATCCGGGCCCGCGATGACGTCAAGGAGATCTACCTGGGGCGGGCTCATGGCGCCGCGTGAACTGGCCGTCCGGGAGCTGCACGCTTACTACGGCGCTGCGCACATCCTCTTCGGCATAGACCTGACCGTACCGGGCGGGAGCACGCTGGCCCTGCTCGGGCGCAATGGGGCCGGGAAGACGACCCTGCTCAAGAGCATCGCCAACGCCGGAGTGAGGACCACGGGAAGCGTCCGGTACGGCGAGATCGAGTTGCGGTCGCTCGCTCCGCACAAGGCCGCCCGGGCTGGCGTGCAGCTGGTACCAGAAGACCGCCGGATCTTCACCAGGCTCACTGTCCGGGAGAATCTGCGCCTGGCAGGCAAGGGCGCCAGCCCGGACCGTCCGGCCGTGGATCTGGACCGCATCCTTGACCTGTTTCCGCTGCTCAAGGACCTGCTGACCCGGCCGGGGTATGCGCTGAGCGGAGGCGAGCAGCAGCTGCTGGCGATTGCCAGGGCGATGGTCGCCAACCCCACGCTGCTGCTACTCGACGAGCCATCTGAGGGACTCGCCCCGCGGATCGTCGAGCAGGTCGGCGCAGCGGTGAAACGGCTGCGGAGCGAGTTCCAGCTCACCGCGATCCTGGCCGAGCAGAACACCAACTTCGCCGTGGACCTCGCCGACGAGGTATGCGTCCTCGACGGCGGAAGCATTGTCTACCGGGGCCGCACCAGCGAGTTCGCGGCGGCGGACGCCGTCAAGCACAGGTACCTGGCGGTCTAGCGGGACGACCTGGCAACATGGTATCTTAATCGGAACACTGTTCCGCTCAGCGGAACGTAGTAGGAGGTCTTCATGAGCGTGGCTTTCCGCCGTTCCGCGCTGGCCGCGGTCACGGCGACGGCGCTGGTATCACTCGCTGCCTGCGGCAGTTCGTCCCCGGGTTCGGCGAACTCTGCCGCGGGCCCGATCCAGATCGGTGCCATTGAGACGATCAGCGGCCCGTTCGCGCAGATCGGCAACTCAAAGATCGCCGGGGCCGATGTGGCGATCGCGGAGATCAACAAGGCCGGAGGGGTGGACGGCAGGAAGCTGGCCCTGGTGGTCAAGGATGAGCAGGCCAGCCCGGACGCTACCGTCTCCGATGTGCGCAAGCTGCTCGGCGCCAACATCAAGCTCATCTTCGGCGGCACCACGGACTCCGACTGCCTGGCCGCTGCCCCGCTGGTGAGCAACGCCGGCGGGGTCATGCTGGGCACGTCCTGCCAGACGAACCTGCTGGAGACGACCAAGTTCGTTCCGGGCTTCTTCGAGATCGCCCCGACCAATTACATGCTGTCGATGGCGACGGCGCAACTCGCCGCCACCCAGTTCAGCGGCGTCAAGAGCTGGGACGGCATCGGCCCCGACTACGAGTTCGGTCACGAGGTGTGGCAGAGCTTCCAGCAAGACCTGAAGAAGCTCGAGCCGCCGGTGACCTTCCGCAAGAACGTCTTCGTTCCGCTGACTGAGACGCAGTTCAGTTCCTATATCAGCTCTCTTCTTTCCGGCCTGCCCGCCAGCAGCGCGACCAGCAACGGCCTGTTCATGTCGACGTTCTCGGCGACCACGGTCGGGTTCGCTCAGCAAGGCAAGTCCTTCAACCTGTTCGGCCGTTACAAGGCGGTGCTGAACCTCGGCGGCTCCACCCCGACCGCCCAGGCGCTGGGCCCGAACACCCCCCCGCTGTACTTCATCTACGACTACTACAACGGCGCCTACAACAATCCCACCAACACGAAGTTCGTCGCCGATTACGAGGCTGCGAACAAGGGCCAGGTCCCGAACGCGTGGGCCTACGAGGGCTACACGGCCGTCCTGGCTTACGCTGCGGCGATCAAGGCGGCTCACAGCACCGATCCGCAGAAGATCATCCACGCCATGGCAGGCATGACCTTCGCTACCCCGAAGGGAATGCTCACCTTCCGCGCGCAGGACCACCTGCTCGAATCCCCCGTGACGGTGTGGAAGGTCGTCGGTGACGCATCGGCAGCTGGCGGCTTCAAGGTGACCATGTCCGAGGCGATCCCGGTTGACAAGGTGCTCCCGCCGGTTCACGTCGGCTGAAACGGTGGTTCGCGGGTTGCGTCCGGCCCATCAGGGCGCAGCCCGTTCCCGTTCCCGTTCCCGTTCCCGTGCTAGCTCGCTAGGAGCCACAAGACTTGGCCAACTCCGGTGGCGAGGCGCCTGACCTGATCGTGGCTGGCGCCGGCGGCGGGCTCGTGGCTGCGCTGCGGGCCGCTGAACTCGGGCTGAGCGTGCTCGTCGTTGAGGCTAGCGAACACTTTGTTCGCGGTAACAACACCGCCATGTCCACGGCGATGATTCCGGGCGCCGGGACCCGCTGGCAGGCCGCGGCGGGCATCGACGACTCGCCGGGCCGGTATGTGGAAGACATCAAGCGCAAGACAAAGGGCACGGCCGATGAAGTTCTCGCCGAAGCCCTGGCCCAGGTCAGCGGACGCCTGGTCACCTGGCTGGCCGACTATGCGCACCTGCCGCTTGAACTGGTAACCGATTTCGACTACCCAGGGCACTCGCGGCCGCGCTGTCATACCGTGCCCGGGCGCTCCGGGCGCAAACTCCTCGCCGCCCTTGCCGACTCAGTCCGGGCGCAGCGACGGATCGACCTGCTTGTGCCGGCCAGGCTCATCGATGTTCACGTCGATGGGGAGAGTGTCGACCATGTCGTGATCCAGTACCCCGACGCGCGCACCGAGGCAGTGCCGGCCAGGGCGGTACTGCTGGCCACCAACGGATTCGGAGCAGACCCGGATCTGGTCGCGAAGTACATACCGGAAATGGCCGGAGCGACTTACCACGGGAGCAGCGAGTCGCGTGGCGACGCCCTGCGCATCGGGATCAGGCTGGGCGCGGACACCGGCTACCTGGACGCTTACCAGGGACACGCGGCCCTCGCCCGCCCGGTCGGCACCCTGGCCGGGTGGGCCACGGTCATGCACGGCGGTTTCCTGGTCAACGCCGAGGGTGAGCGGTTCGGCGACGAGACCGTGGGCTACTCCGAATACGCCCGCGAAGTGCTAAGCCAACCCGGCGGATGGGCGCTGATCGTGCTCGACCGGCGGGTGCATGACGCGTGCCTGGCATTCCAGGACTTCCGGGACACTGTCGAGTCAGGCGCCCTGAGGTGGGGCGAGGACCCGTCCGAACTCGCCCGGTCGCTCGGGATCGAACCGCACAGGTTCGCCCGCACGATCGACCATGCGGCGGCAGTAGCCCGAGGCCAGGCCGCCGATCCGTTTGGCCGCACGAGCTGGGGTCAGCCGCTGCAGCCACCGTACGCGGCCGTCCAAGTCTTCCCCGCGCTCTTCCACACACAAGGCGGCCTCCGGGTCGATGCCTGCGGTCGCGTGCTCCGGCCCGACGGAAGCGTCATCGGGGGCGTCTACGCCTCCGGCGGCGCCGCCATGAGCATCTCCGGGCACGGGCCGACCGGATACCTGGCCGGCAACGGGTTGCTGCCCGCGCTCGGCCTGGCGCTGCTTGCGGCCGACCATTGCGCCCAGGCGCCAGATGGACACATCTCCGCTAGGTAAGGAGTGCCGTTGATCAAGACAATATTGGGCTACCAGATCGAGCCGGGGGTGAGCCAGGAGGAGTACGAGGACTGGCTCTTCAACGTCCACGTACCGGACATCCTGGCCAATCCGTATGTGGATGAGCTTGTCTTCAACAAGGTAATGCGGCCGGTTTCGGCCACCTCCGGCGGCAGGGCAGTGAATCAGGAGCTTTCCCTGTACCGCATCGCGGAGATGCACTTCGCCGACGAGGAGGCGTACCAGAACTACTTGCAGTGGTTCGCGGACCATCCCGTGCCGGCCGAGCGCAGCCCGGCTGGCCGGACCGCATTCAAGTTCTATGTCGTGGCCAGCACCAGGGAAGTATGGCGGGAGACCGCTGCGAGCACCCGCGACGCAGCCGCCACCCGGAACGAGGCCAGGCAGCCCAGATGAGAATCTGCTTTCAGAAGCACACCATCGAAGGCCGGCTCCCTGTCCTCGATGAGGCTTACCGACGCCACTTCGGCCAGGTAGCCCGGGCCGGCACCGAGGTCGAGATACGGACGCTGCCGCCCGAGGCTTACGCTGCCGACACTCCCGACGGCCTGGTCCGGTACGGCGCGGTAGAAGCCCTGTTCGCGTCGTACTTTGCCTGGTCTGCCGCGCAGGCCAGCAGCAGCGGCTTCGACGCCTTCATCATCGGCGCCAGCCAGGACCCCGGGCTGGCTGAGGCCCGTGCCCTGGCGGGCATTCCGGTACTCGGATACGGCGAGACAGCCTTCCATCTGGCCGCCATGACCGGGCGATCGTTCGGCGTGGTGGGCTTCATACCGGAACTGGAGGAGCCGATCCGGGAGAACATCGGGCGGCACGGGCTGCTGGCGAGGCTTCGCGGCTTCCAGTACCTCGACCTCGGCCGCGAAGTGGTCATCGAGGCCTTGCGAGGCTCCCCGGACGCCTTCTTGACCGCGTTCACCAGGGCTGCGGACCGGATCACCGCAATGGGCGCAGAGGTCATAATCCCCGGCGAAGGCTTGCCCAACGAGATCCTCTGGGCGGCCGGCATCAAGAGCCACGCGGGAGCGGCGATCCTTGACGTCGACGGCGCGCTGATCAAGGTGGCCGAACTGCTCGCTGACTTGCGTCAGCTCGGATCCCTTGAGATGTCCGGCAACGGCTACCGGTCACGCAGGCCTCCGGACCAGACCCTGGGACACCTGCTCTCCGTCTTCCAGCCGGCCTGCCTCGGCCACTGAACCCGGCGGTCGCAGGCCGCTGGCTTACCTATCAAGCGGTGCCGCGCAGCCGATGGTTATGCCTCCTCACCGCCGCATTAACCGCGCACCTGCCAGCGACCATCCGGCGGTTCCCGGCCCGGCTGTCAGGGGCAGGGTCTGGGTCATCGGGGAGTAGGCGCGGCAGCATGGCCCGGCCGGACTCGGCGAGGGCTCAGGAGAGGTGTGCCGGTGTCAACTACGATAGCGGTCACCGCCGCCCTGGTGGCGGCGTTCTGCTTCGCCCTGGGCTCGCTGGTGCAGCAGGGCGTCGCAGTCCGGGAGACGCGCACGGGCATCCTGAGCTTCCGGCTGCTGCTGTCGCTGGTCCGCCAGCCCCGGTGGGTCGCCGGGGTCTTGCTGGCTGCCGGATCGTTCGCCGTCCAGGGGCTGGCGCTGGCATTCGGGCCGCTGACCCTTGTCCAGCCGCTAGCCGCTAGCCGCTAGCCGCTAGCCGCTAGCCGCTAGCCGCTACCGATGTGCTGTTCGCCCTTCCGCTCATCGCCCGCCGGAACCGGTGCCGCCTCACCCGCCAGGACGCGGCCGGGGCGCTTCTGGTTACCGCCGGAGTTGTCATCTTCCTGACTGCTTCATCCCCTAATCCCGGCCGCAGTGTGCCGAGCCTGCTGGCCTGGGTGCCCGCCTTCGCGGTTATCGGGGCGATGACCCTTGGGTCCGCGCTGGCCGCCTAGCGGGTCAGCGGTCATGCCCGTGTCCTGTGGCTGGCAGCGGCGGCAGGTTGGCTATATGGACTGCTGGACGCGCTGGCCAAGGGCACGGTGGACATCCTCGCCGTCAGCGGGAGTGAGGTGCTGGTCACCTGGGCGCCCTACGTGCTGTTCGGGGTGGCCGTGTTCGGCGCGCTGTTCGGCCAGAGCGCGTACAACTCCGGGGCGCTGTCGCTGAGCCTGCCCGTGATCGACACCATGGAGCCCGTTACCGCCGTCGTCATCGGCGCGACCGTGTTCGGGGAAAGCCTCGCGTCCTCACCCCCTCTGCAAGCCGTTCAGCTTGCGGGGGGGTGCTCTGGCCGTGGCAGGGATCGCGGTCCTGAGCCGCTCCTCGGTTGTCCGGACCGAGACCAGAATGTCGCCAGGGCACCCACCTGGTCCCGTTCCCCAGCACCGACATCGGGATCGTCCCGACCGGGCTGCTGAATTTCTTCCAGCTGACGGTGAAGAATTCGACCGGCGCCGTGGTGTCGTCGACCCTGCAGCCGTTCTGCCCGGACGGCCTCAACCCGGAGCGGGACAGCCCCAGCAGTTCGCCCACCTCGCCCTACCCCACGCTGTGTTCCGCCGACCCGTTCCCCAAGTCGCTGGTCTGGGGTGTGGGGCGGGGCTGGGCCGTCGACCCGCTGGCCAGTTCCTGCCTCTCGCTCCCGCTCGGCGCCGGGAAGTACACCGCGACCGAGACCATCACACCGGCCTACGCCCGGCTGCTGCGCATCTCGGCGGCCGACGCCTCGGCCACGGTCAAGGTCGACGTGGTGGGCTACCGCTCGAACGGCGCGCCGATCATGAAGGCCTACCAGTACTTCTGGCGCAACGGCCATGTCATCGGCCGGGTCCGGGCCGGGACCATGGGTTTCGACTCGGCGCCCGGGCACAATCACTGGCACTTCGAGCAGTTCGCCCAGTACCGGCTGCTCGGCGCGGCCAAGCAGCTGGTGCTGCGTAGCGGCAAGGTGGGCTTCTGCATCGCCCCCACCGAGCCGGTCGCCCTGGTGCAGCCGAACGCCGTGCTGCTGCCGCCGAACATCGGCCTGACCGGCCAGTGCGGCGTCCCGACCGCGCTGTCGGTGCAGGAAGAGATGCCGGTCGGCTGGGGAGACACCTACTTCCAGACGGTGTCCGGGCAGTCGTTCAACATCACCAGCCTGCCCAACGGCACCTACTACATCGAGATCGTGGCCAACCCGTTCCGGGTGCTGCGGGAGAGCAACACCAGCAATGACAGCTCGCTCCGCAAGATCATCCTGGGCGGGACGCCCGGTCACCAGACGGTGACCGGGCCGGCCTGGCACGGTATCGATCCGGAGAGCTGATCCGCGACCCGGGCCGCTGCGGCCGCCTGACCCTGGGGTCAGGGCATCAGCTGGCCGGTGTCCTCCATGATGAACACGCGCCGGACGTGCAGCCGGACACCCTGCCGCGGCTTCGCCAGCCACAGGTCATAGGGCGCCCGCGGCGGGATGAACAGCAGCAGCGTGTACTCGTACGTCCCCTCGACCTTGCTGTGCAGGTAACCAAGCGGATCGGCGAAATCACCCGCGATGTGCCGGTAGAACTCCGTGTAGTCCTGCTGGCTCAGCTCGTTCTTCGGCCGGGCCCACAGCGCCCGGCCCTGGTTGACCACGACATCCTGAGCCGGCTGGCCGGCGTCCGGCTGGCTGGCGTCCGGCTCCTGGCCGGCCGCCGGCCCCGGCTCGCCGGGCATCAGGATGGGCAGGCTGATGTGATCGGAGTACTTCTGGATGATCGAGCGCAGCCGGTAGCCGTTCAGCAGGTCGTCCTCGCCGTCGCGCAGGTGCAGCACGATCGTGGTGCCGCGGTCCGGGCGCTCGACGGGCTCCAGCGTGTAGCTGCCCTTGCCGTCGGACTCCCAGCGGACCCCCTCGGCGGCCGGCTGGCCGGCCCGCCGGGTGGTCAGCACCACGCGCTCGGCCACGATGAACGCGGAGTAGAAGCCGACGCCGAACTGGCCGATGAGCGTCGCGTCGGCGCGCTGGTCGCCGGTCAGCGACTGGAGGAACTCCCGGGTGCCGGACTTGGCGATGGTGCCGATGTGCTCGATCACTTCCGGGCGGCTCATCCCGATGCCGTTGTCGGCCACCGTGATGGTGCCCGCGTCCGGGTCGAAGCCGACGCGGATCTGCAGCGGCCCGTCAGCCTCGGGGAACTCGGAGGCGGCGAGCAACTCCAGGCGCAGCCGGTCGATCGCGTCCGAGGCGTTGGAAATGAGCTCGCGGAGGAATATCTCCTTGTTGCTATACAGCGAGTGCACCATCAGGTCCAGGACCTGGACCACCTCGGCCTGGAAGCTGAAGCTCTCCTGCTCAGCCTGGACGCTCATCAGCTGTCTCCCGCATTCGTGGCCGGCTGTCCCCGGCTACCCAGGACGCATCGATCGCGTGCACCGACGGGCAGCCCGCCAGCGCCAGCGCGGTGCGCAGTTCCGCCCGCAGGATCTCGACGGCGCGCCGGGCGCCGGCTTCCCCGGCCGCGCCCAGCCCGTACGCGAGCGGCCGCCCGGCCAGGCAGGCCCGGGCGCCGAGCGCGAGCGCCTTCACGATATCGGCACCGCGCCGGATGCCGCCGTCGACGTACACCTCGGCGTCCGCGCCGACCGCGTCGGCCACGGCGGGCAGCGCCCGGATGGCCGGTGGCGCGCCGTCCAGCTGCCGCCCGCCGTGATTCGACACCGCGACGGCGTCGGCCCCGAGCTGCGCCGCGCGCCGCGCGTCCTCGGCCCGCAGGATGCCCTTGACCACCAGCCGGCCGGCCCACCGGTCGCGGAACCAGCCGAGGTCATCCCAGGTCGCGGACGGGTCGAACTGCCGGTTGGTCTGCGCGCTCAGCGTGGCCGCGGCCGGGCCGCCCTCGCCGGGCAGGTTGCCCCAGCTGATCCGCGGGCGCCGGGCGAACCGGTAGGACCAGCCCGGATGGGCCAGCCCGCCGGCCAGCGCGCGCAATGCCCTATGCCGGGTGATATCATTGCTATCTATGAGTGACAGCCTGCTGATCCGTAACCTGCCGGAGTCGCTGAAGCCGGCTCTGCGCCGCCGCGCCGCCGCGCACGGCCGGTCGGTAGAGGCCGAGGCCCGCGTCATCCTGGAGGAAGCCATCGCGGCAGACGAGGACTTCGTGTCCTGGTGGCTGGACGAGATGGCATCGGTGCCGCCAGGCAAGCCGCTGCCCGTGCCTGACCGCGGCGGGCAATCCCGCGAGCCGGTCACCTTCGAGTGATTCTCGTCGACACCAACGTCTGGTCCGAGACGATGCGCCCGGCACCGGACCCGGGCGTCGTGACATGGCTGCGCGCCCGCCGCCACGAGGCGGTGATCAGCACGATCACGATCGGCGAGCTCCTGACCGGGCTGGCGCTGCTGCCCGACGGTCGGCGCAAGGATTTCCTCACTACTCACGTCGAGGGGCTGATCACCCGCGCCCGGAAGCGCAGCTACAGCTACGACGAGCAGGCCGCCCGCGCGCTGCCCACGATCATGGCAGCCAGAAAGAGGATCGGCCGCGAGGTCAGCAAGCCGGTCGATGCCATGATCGCCGCGGTTGCCGCGTCCCGCGGCATGACCGTTGCCACTCGAAACACCAGCGACTTCGCCGACATGGGCGTCGAACTGATCAACCCCTGGGACGTGCGCTAGACGCTTAAGGTTCCATGATCGACAAAATGTTGTCTAAGCGGCTGCTGGCTGCGCCTGGATGCCGACGTGGGTGAAGAGCGCTTGCATGCCGATGCGCAGGCTCTCGTAGTCGCGGTCGACGGGTGTCCATGCCTTGGGTTTGCGTCCGATGCGCGGGCTGCGGACGCCGGCCAGGATCGGTGCAATGACGTGGTCGCGGAGGGTGAGCAGCGCGGCGATGGTGCGGGCTGCGGGCGGCGGCGCGTACGCCAGGCGATGGAAGGCACCACCGGGCTGTGCATGGTTGGCCTGGGCGCGAGCATCGTCCTGGATCGCTCCGCCTAGCGGTCGAAAATAAATAACTCAGGGTTTTCGTCGGCGTGTCGTCTGCTTCCGGGCAGGGATGGGTGTTTCGTGGGGCTCTGGCCGGACGGTGTAGTTCCAGTCCGGGTGGAAGTCGTGCTTGCCGATGGGCAGGGTTGTTCCACTTGGAGGTGCCGGGCGGGTAGTGGCAGCAGGTGATCTCCAGCCCGGTCTCGGCGGCCAGCCTGGCCAGCTCCACCTTCCAGGCCCGGGCCCGGGCGGCGTTGGACCCACCGGAGTCGGCGCAGATCAGCAGCCGCCGCGCGTGCGGGTAGCGGGCGGACCCGTCGGCCCGCCACCAGCGGCGCAGCGGCGCCGCGGCGAACACGGAGGTGTCGTGGTCCGGTCAATAGACCGACGCTCACCCACCCGGCGTTCGCGCCCAGGTCGTAGATGCCGTAGGGGATCGCCTTGCCGGCCCCGTAGGCATCTGCTGAATTCATCAGGGCGCGGATAATGCCCAACGACCCTGGCATCCCGTACGTGGTCCCCGCCGGTAGCCGGCCCTCGGTTGCGGAGCGTCAGGACCGCACCAGGCGAGCGCTGGCCCGTCGGCGAACCGTGGTATGCGACGATCAGTATCGTGACTCGCGTTGTTCATGTGCCCTACGCTGTCGAGCAGGATGAGGACGGCGTCTGGTGCGCTTCTGCCCAGCTCCGCCCGGGGGTCGGCGCGGTCGGCGACGGGCCGACGCAGGAAGCCGCGGTCGCTGACCTCCGTGAGGCGCTGGAAGTTTTGCTGGACGAGGTCGGCCCGCCGGACGAGATGACGCTGACGCTCAACGTCGCCTGATGGCTGGTGCCATCCCGGCAGTGCCGGGGGCGAAGGTGGTCAAGGCCCTTGAACGTGCCGGATTCACGGTCACCAGAGTGAGCGGCAGCCATCACGTCATGCGCCATCCTGATGGCCGTACGGTAATCGTGCCCACGGAGGCGGCATAGTGCCGCATTGTCCAATGATCCTTTGGGTTTCGTCATTGTCACCCATCCGTTCCACCCGCTGAACGGGCAGCGGCTGGAGTCCTGTATGCCAAGCGCCGCGGGGCGGACACGGTGTTCGTCTGCGCGGGCGGGTTCAGCGGCGTCACGGGCCGGACGTGAGCAGGTGCGCGGCCGCGACCAGGTCCGACTCAGCCCGGGCGATGTGGGACCGGCGGCCGGAATTCCACCGCCGCGCCGCCGCCACCCGGCGGCGCACCCGCCGCACGTGTTCCCGCACCCGCCCGGGACTGGCGCCGCCCAGGGCATTCCTGGCCGCCACGGCCGAGACGGGGTCGGTCACCTCGCTGAGCAGGTCGGCCGTGATCAGCACCGGCGCCCCGGTGATCTCCTCGGCGGCGGCCCGGACGACGGGAACAGTCAGCTCGGTGCCGCCGCGGCGCAGCGTGCTGGCGACGGCCCGGCCGACCACCCGGTAGGCGGTGCGGTAGTCGAGCCGGAAGCGCTGCGTCAGCTCCTCCGCGAGGTCGGCCGCGGCGGTGAAATGGCTGACGGCCTGCTCGCCAAGGACGTCGGCGTCCACGCTCAGCCCCGCCACCACGGCGGACCCCAGCCGGACAAGCCGGCCAGCCAGGTCGAGCGCCCCGGCTACCTCGCCATAGGCGTACAGCCAGTTATCGGTACGCGCCGACGGGGTGAGGCCGGTGGCGAGCAGCCCGGTGAGACGGCCGATCAGGGTGCCCGCGCCGCCGCGCAGCACGGGAAGCGCGTACGGGTTGCGCTTCTGCGGCATGAGCACGCTTGCCCGGCACAGCGAGGCGTCGAGCGTCACGTAGCCGAACGCGGGGCTGGCGAAGATCTCCAGGTCCGCGGCCAGCTGGCTGAGGGTCGCCGCGGCCTGGGCCGCCGCGGCGACCGCGTCGGCCAGGGCATCCACCGACCACATCGCGTCCCGGGTGTGCGGGCCGGTGGAGCCGAAGCCCAGCAGCCCGGCGAGCCGGGCCCGGTCCACCGGCAGCCGGGTGCCGCCGACGCCGCCCGCGCCCGCGGGCGAGACGTCGGCCCGGCCGTAGGCCGCCTCGATCCGGTCCAGGTGCCGCACCGCCTGCTCGGCGAACCCGCCCAGGTAGTGCCCGAACGTCGACGGCTGCGCAGGCTGGAGGTAGGTGGTGTCGGCCCACAGCGTGGCAGCGTGCTCGCTGGCCGCCTCCGCTGCTGCGCTGGCGAAGGCGGCGACGTCGGCGTGCAGGCTGAGCAGCTTGTCCCGGAGGGCGAACCGGAAGGCGATGCGGCCCGCCTCCCGGCGGGTGCGGCCCAGGTGCAGCCGGCCCGCCGCCGGGCCCAGGGTCCGCTCCAGTTCCCGCTCCCGGCTGTTGTACGCGTCGCCGTAGACCGGGTCGTAGGGGAACTCGGCGGCTGGTGCGTCGAGCAACTTCAGGAGCACGGCGCATACCGGTGCGGCCTCGTCGCGGTGGAGCGCGCCGCACTCGACAAGCTCGACGAGGTGCGCGAGGTCGGCCAGGGTCAGGCCGCGGTGCAGCAACGGCGCGTCGCCGATCTCCAGCGCGTAGCCGGCTTCGACCAGTTCGGGCGCGGGCCCGCTGGTGATCCGGGCGGCGGAGCCGAGGTAGCCCTCCGGCGGCTTCGTCATCGCGCATCATCCCCGGTTCCGGTGAACCCGGTTCCGGCTGACCCGTCCGAGCCGGTGAACCCGGTTCCGCTGAACAGCGTGGGTGCGCCGCCGCTGACCAGGAACACCTGGGTGCCGTGCACCCGGCCGGCCCGGCATTCCGCGATCAGGGCGGCCATCGCCTTCGCCCCGAACACCGGGTCGAGGAACACGCCCTCAGCCGCCGCGACGAGGCGAGCCGCCGCCTGCCCTGCCGCCGATGCGGCGCCGTAGCCTGGCCCGATCCAGCCGCCGAGCACGGTCGGCGCGCTGAGCGCAGCGTCGATGCCGCCCAGCGCGGCGGCCCCGGTCGCCAGCGCCCGGACCCGATCGCGGCTCTCCGCCGCCGGCCTGCTCACCGTCACGCCGATGACCGCGTAGCGGGCGCCGGTCAGGGCCGCGCCGGCCAGCAGGCCGGCCTGCGTGCCGCACGACCCGGTCGCCAGCCACAGTGCTGATGGCTGCTCGCGCGGTGCTGATGGCTGCTCACCGAGCGCCGCAAGCTGGGCGGCCAGTTCCACGCTCGCGCGCACGTACCCCAGCGCGCCCAGCGGCGTGGCGCCGCCGCGCGGGACCGGGTAAGGCTTCCGGCCCGCGGCGCGCAACTCCGCCACGACCGCCTCGATGCCAGCGTCCACCGACGACCGGTCCGCCTCCCCGGTGAAGCGCACATCCACCCCGAGCGACCGGTGCAGCCGCATGTTGCCCTCGTTGGGGGCGGCCGTCCCGTAACACACCACGTGTGGCTCGATCCCGTGGCGCAGGCAGGCCAGGGCGGCCAGCATGGTCCAGTTCGACTGCGGTCCAGCGCCGGTCACCAGGCAGTCGCAGCCCTGGCGGAGGGCGTCGGCGATGATGTACTCGAGGCCGCGCACCTTGTTGCCGCCGAGGCCGAGCCCGGTCAGGTCATCCCGCTTCAGCAGAATCGGGACGCCAAGTTCGTTGGAGAGCCGCGGAGCCGGGTGAACCGGGGTCGGAGCGAGGACGAGGGGGACCCGGGGAAGGCTGGCGAACCGCTCCCCGGCCGCCCGGGGCGGCGCCGCCCGGGAAGCCGCGGTCACTCCCGTGCTCCCGCGCAGGCGCGGCGCACCCGGTCCGCGAAGGCGGCGCACGACCCGAGCGACGCCCGCACGTCCAGCAGGTCGTCAAGCTCGGCGTCGGAGATCGCGTCCAGGCGGGAATCGGCCCGCAGCGCGGTGCGGAAATCCTGGCCGGCGTCGATGCCGTGCATGGCGGCGGCATAGACCACCGCGTGCGCGGTGTGCTTGCCGAGCCGGTCGGTGAGCGCCCGCAGCACCGGCTCGGACAGCAGGTACCCGCGTTGCTGGCCGATGTTGCGGAGCATCCGCCCGGTATCGACGCACAGGCCGTCAAGCATCCGGGCGCCCGCCGCCACGCAGGCCGCGAACGCCATCGCGGTTTCCGGCACCACGAGCCACTCGGTCTTCCAGGCCCGGCCGTCGCGCTCGTGCTCGCACATCATCCCGTCCAGGGCCAGCCCGGCCTGGGCCCGGATGACCCGGGACAGGGTGACCAGGTGCTCGGAGATCTCCGGGTTCCGCTTGTGCGGCATGGTGATCGAGCCGACCGTGCCGGGGGTGAAGGTCTCCCGCAACTCCCCGATCTCCGGCCGCTGCAGCTGGTAGACCTCGTTGCCTATCTTGCCGGCCGTCGCGGAGATCGCCGCGAGCAGCCAGACGAACTCGGCGACCCCGTCCCGGGAGGTGAGCCAGGGAATGTCGGGCACGCCCAGCCCGAGCTGGCCGGCGAACGCCGCCAGCAGGTCGGGCGCCCGCTCCCCCCAGAACTCCATCGTGCCGAGCGCCCCGCCGAGCTGGACCACCTCCCAGCGGCTCCGGCCCTGCCGCAGCCGCTCCAGGTGCCGGTCGAGCTCCGCGGCCCAGACCGCCGCCTTGAAGCCGAAGGTGATCGGCAGGCCGGGCTGGCCGTGGGTGCGCCCGCACATCGGGGTGCCGCGGTGCTCGGCGGCGAGAGCGAGAGCACGGTCCCGCATCCGGGTCACGTCCCGCTCGGCGATGTCGCCGAGTGCCCGGAAGGTCAGCGCGAACCAGGTGTCGGACAGATCCTGCACGGTCGCGCCGTAGTAGACCCATTCCCGCGCATGCTCGGGGAGCACCTCGCGCAGCGCCCGGATCAGGCCCATGGTCGAGTGACCGGTGGCCCGGGTCTGCTCCGCCACCAGGCCCAGGTCCAGCAGCGACACGTCGGCGTGCGCCCGGATCGCCTCAGCCGCGGCGGGCGGCACCAGGCCGGCGTCCGCCTGGGCCTGGGCCAGCGCGGCCAGGATCTGCAGCCACGCCTGGGTCCGGCCCTCATCGGTGAACAGCGCGGATGCTTCCGGCGTGGTCCACAGGTGGCCGTAGATGGCCGAGTCGGCCGGGTGCGCGCCACTCATGGGCTGCTGGCCGGTGCTGTGGTGCTGGCGGGCGCTGTGGTGCTGTCTGGTACGGCGGTGGTGCCTGGTACGGCGGCGGGCGGGACGCCGCAGAGCGCGCGGAGCGCGGCGCGCACCTCGTCGAGGTTCGCCCCCCACGGCACCACTGCCGTCCGGCCGTCCACCTCGATGCCGCGTTCCAGCAGGCAGCATTTGGTGAGCACGCGCGGCCCGCTGGCCAGCGGCCCGTCAGCTGACGGGCCAGGCGGCATGGCGGCCCGCGCCCGCGGGCACAGGTCCACCCGCCGGGGCTGCGCGCCGTAGAAGTGCTGGTGAAACTCGCGGGACCGCTCGCAGCCGATGAGCAGCCAGTCCGGGTGGTACGGCGGGTGGCAGTCCAGGAAGCTGACATCGGACTCGGCCGGCACGCCGCTGCCGCGGCAGGGGAGCAGGTAGTGCGGGGCCGGATTGGCCGCCACCAGGTCACGCACGTCCACCGCATCCAGGATCAGGTCCACCGGCGGCAGGTCCTCGTCGTAGCCGGCCACCTGCTCGGCCATGGCCAGCAGCTTCGGCGGATACGGCGGGATGACCTCGGTGACCCGGACCGGCAGCGGCGCGGGCCGCCAGATGAAGTTCACGTGCTCGAACCGGCCCTGCACCACGTAGGCGAGTAGGCCGTCCCGTTGGTGACTGAGCGCTGCCGAGGCGAGTGCGGAGGCGTTGCCCACGTCTGCCGCCGGCTCATCGATCCATGCCGTCGTCGCCGGGCCGGACAGCACGCGCAGCTGCGCTACGGGTGAGAACAGCAGGTCAGGATCTTCCGGCCGGACAGCCACCAGGGCCGTCTCACCGCCGTTGCGCAGCACGAGGAACGCGGTCCGCCGGTAGATCTCGCGGCCGCGCAGCAGCGCCTCGATCGCGTCCGGGGTGAGCGGGATGTCGACGTCCTGCACCGACAGGCCCCGGTACGGCCGGGTGATCGTGTTGGGCTCTGGTTCCGGGATCTGGGGTTCCGGGGTCTGGAGTGCCTCGATCCGGGGCTGCTCGATCCGGGGCTCCTGGATCCGGGGTTCCCTGGTCATGTCAGTGCACCGGCCGACGCGGTGTCCGCGCGCAGCCCCAGCCGCAGCGTCTCCAGCGACAGCACGCTGCCGGGGGCGACGTTGCCGATGTTGACGTCAGCGCCAAGCTGCCGGACGAACCAGGCCTGCTGGCTCTTGCCGGGCGCCTCGAAGATCACCTTGTCCTGCGGGATCCAGGCCAGGATCGCCGAGACCAGGTCCTCGCGCACCCCGTGGTCGGCGTGGTAGAGCCCGACCGTGCCGCTCTCCCGGCCCTCGGCGATCACCCAGGAAGCACCCGCGTCGAGGTCGCGGGTCATCTCCTCGGCCCACTCCGCCGGGGTCGGCGGGTAGTTGCCCTCCTTGGCACCGGTTTCGGCGAGCACCACGAAATCGGCGGCCAGTTCACGGACCAGGGCGTGCTTACGGCTGTCCGGCAGCGCGCGCAGCCCGTTCGACACCTCGATGTGGGTCATCCCCATGCTGAGTGCCCAGTCCCGCAGCTCACCGACCCGGTCCTGCTGCGCGGCCACCTCCAGCAGGGTCCCGCCCAGGGAGACCGGGCACCCGTGTTCCGCGCACATGGCGACCCGGGTGCGCAGCGCCGGGTCGACGTAGCCGATGCCCCAGCCCACCTTCACGATGTCCACGAGGTGTGCGGCCTGCCCGAGGAAGGCCCGGGTCCCGTCCGGGGTGAGGCCGCTGTCCAGAACGTGGGTAAGGCCGGCCGACCGCGGCTTGGCCGTCCGCGCTGGCAACTTGAGGAAGGTGGGACACTCCGGCACTATGCGCCTCCCGCTCTATGGTGTGGTCGCACCATAGGCACGCCGGGTCGCGAGTTTCGCTGTCCTGGCAGGGCGAGGTTCCGCCCATTCGTTGACCTCAGCCGCCAGGGCCGCGACAGGCATGCGCAGGGGACCCCGCGCGGGTGGGCGCGGGGTCCCCGGGCGAGCCGCGGTGCGTTAGCCCTGGATCTCCGCGCGGACCAGGGCAGCCCCGTCGGCCAGGGCGCGCAGCTTCCCCGCGGCGATCATCCTGGGCAGGTTGATCAGCCCGCAGTCGGTGGACAACCCGAGCCGGTCAGCCGGGACGTACTCGAGCACCTGCCTGATCCGGTCGGCGACCTCGTCCGCGCTCTCGGTGACGGTGGACTTCACGTCGATCACGCCCGCCACGAACGGCTTCGACCAGTTGTTGTCGGTCAGCGGCTTGAGGTCGTCCGGCCCGGTGCGGCCCACCTCGTAGTTCAGCGCGTGGATGTTGGCGTCCAGCACATGCGGGAAGATCGCATGTGCCCGCTCCGGCGCCGGGGCGTCGGAGGCCCGCTTGTCGAGCACGAACGCGCCGAATTCGGTTTCCGTCTCGTCCGGGAAGTAGGCGGGCGTCCCGGAGTAGTTGCCCCAGCAGGTGTGCACCCAGAACTGGCAGCCCACGCCCTCCACCGAGGCGTTGAGTGCCTCGATCTCCCAGTCGCCCATGCCGTACGGCCAGACGAACTCATCCAGCTGGATGATGTCGCAGCCGTTGTCCGCGAGCTCCCGGAAATCTTCGTTGAACGCCTTGGCGAGGGCCAGCGCCACCTCCCTGGTGTCCTTGTAGTGCAGGTTCGTGGTGGCGGCCGCGATCACGCCGAGGCCGGTGTAGGACACCTTGACCGGCTTCTTGGTCGCCTTCCGCACCGCGCGCAGGTTCGAGATGTGGAACGGGTACTCGCGGCGGATCTCGCCCACGCAGGTGGGGGAGTAGAGGGTGGAGTAGATCGGCAGGCCGATCGGCGGCCCGGAGAGCTTGTAGCCGGACATGCGCTCCAGGTAGTAGTACAGGATGGTGCCGTACGGGGAGTCGCCGCCGTACACCTTCCCGTCGCTGATCACGTCCAGGCCCGCCGCCTCCTGGTCGTGCACGATCGCGCCGATGGCGTCCTCCAGCGCCTCCTTGCTGATGGAGTCGTGGATGAACTCACCTTTGGGCAGCGTGGCGAACGCGTGCCCGTCGTACCACCGTGGATTGGGATAGTTGCCGACCATCGTGGTGGGCAGCAAGATGTCCTGACCGCCGATGAGCATCTTCGCTCCTTCCGATCGAGGTGTGAACGGGAGGAGCGTAGGCCGGCGGACCAGCGAGTTTCTTCCCTCCCGCAGGACCGTTCTCGGCCTGGCAGTGCCCATGACGGGGCAGAATTCCGGGCTCGGGCCGCACTGGTTTCGCCGCGGCGGGCTGGTCTGGTCCGCGTTACTGTCGGAGACGTGATCTCGGCTGCGGATCTCTCCGGCTACGCCCTGGCATCCTCCGTCCTGATCGTCATCCCGGGTCCGGGTGTGCTGTTCGTTGTGGGGCGTGCCCTGGCCTATGGCCGGCGCACCGCGCTGGCGACTGTCTGCGGCAACTCCGCGGGCAACTACCTGGTCGCGGTCTGTGTCGCGGTAGGCGTCGGCATGCTCGTCCAGCGCTCGGCGCAGGTGTTCACGGCGCTGAAACTGGCTGGCGCGGTGTACCTGATGTGGCTGGGGATCCAGGCGTTCCGGCGGCGCCGGACCCTGGCCGGGGCATTCAGCGCGGCTGCGCCGGCCCGCAGTGACCAGCGGGCGGTGCGGGAGGGGTTCGTGGTGGGCGTGACCGTGGCGGTGACCGGCCGCAAGAGCTGATCTACTGCTGCGTGACCCGGATCCGCCAGTCCACGGCGAGGCATCCGGTCGCGGTGGCGAGCACGGGGTTCAGGTCGAGCTCGGATATCTCCGGGTTGTCGGCCATCAGCTCGCTGACCGTCGCGACCAGGGCGGCGACAGGGCCGAGGTCCACCGGCGGGCTGCCGCGCAGCCCGCCGAAGATGGCCGCGCCGCGCAACGACCGCAGCAGGCCGGCCGCCTGCGCCTCATCCACCGGGGCGATGGCCAGCTGGACATCACGCCGGGTCTCCACCAGCACGCCGCCGAGGCCGGCCATCACCACGGGGCCGAATTCCGGGTCGCGGACCCCGCCGACGACCAGTTCGATGCCCTGGCGCTGCGGCTGCACGAGCACGGCCGCGCCGTCCGCCAGCGCGAGCAGCTCAGCCGCGGCTGAGCAGACAGCATCCGCGCTGGCCAGGCCCAGCCGCACGCCGCCCACATCGCTCTTGTGGGTGAGGGCCGGATGAGCGACCTTGGCCACCACCGGGTAGCCGAGCCGGGACGCGGCGGCGACGGCCGCGGCGGTGTCGCCGCACAGCACTGTCTCGACCACCGCTATGCCCGCGCCGGCGAGCAACTGCCGGGCGGCATCCGGGGCGAGCAGCCCATCGCTGGCTGGCGCTGTGCTGGCTGGCGCTGTGCTGGCTGGCGCTGTGCTGGCTGGCGCTGTGCTGGCTGGCGCTGTGCTGGCTGGTACTGCGTCGGCTGGCGCTGTGCTGGGGTGTGCTGCGTCGGCCAGCATGGGCAGCCGCCGCGACGGGCGCGCTCGCCGGGCGGCAGGCCGGGCCGCCGGGCGGCCCCGCTCTTGCTGCCCGGCCCGCATGCCGCAGCGCACCGCCGCGCCGGCCACCTGCGCGGCGCGCTGCGGCCATGGGAAGCACGGCACACCCGCCTCCTGGAGCAGGCTCGCGTGCACGTCCGCGGCGCGCGGCGCCACCCAGCAGACATAGACCGGCACCGGAACCCCGTCCGCGCGCAGCCTGGCGACCGCGTCCCGGACCGTGGCGGCCACCTCCTGCGACGCGGAACGCTGCAACAGCACCGGCATCACCACGTCGACCTCGCCGGAGCGGGCCAGCCTCTCGATCGTCGCCGGGTACAGCGTGGTGAACAGCCGCCAGGCCGGGGTCATGTCGACCGGGTTGCGTGCGCTCGCGTACCCGGGCAGCAACGCCCGCAGGTCGGACTGCAGGGACAGGCTCAGCTCCGGCACCTCCAGGCCCTCGTCGGCCAGCAGGTCGGCCAGTTCCACGCCGGTGCCGCCGGAGTTGGTCACCACCGCGACCCGCGGCCCGCGCGGCATCGGCTGGCCGGACAGTGCCCGGGCCGCGTCGAGTACCTGCAACCCGGTGCGCACCCGCACCACCCCGGCCTGGCGCAGCGCGGCGTCGCGGACGGCGTCGTCCGTCGCCAGCGCGGCCGTGTGTGACAGCGCGGCCCGCTGCCCGGCGCCGGTGCGGCCGCCGACGACCGCGATGACCGGCTTGACCGGGGTGGTCCGGCAGGCCTCGGCGAAGAACCGGCGGGCGTCGGTGATCGATTCGAGCAGCAGGCAGATGACCCTCGTCTCCGGGTCCTGCCGCAGGTAAGCGAGCAGTTCCGCGTCGGTGATGTCCGCCTTGTTGCCGGCCGCGAACACCTTGGCGACGCGCAGCCCCTCATCCTGGCCGAGCGTGTGCACGGCCATCCCGTAGGACCCGGACTGGGTGACGATGCTGACCCCGCCGCCGCCACGGGGGGTGCCGGCCGCGATGGAGGCGTTCAGCGGGAGGTCGGCGTTCTGCACGCCAAAGCAGTTGGGGCCGACCAGGCGCACCCCGCCGGCCTGGGCCGCGGCCACCGCGTCGCGCTGCAGTGCCGCCCCGGCCGCGCCGGTCTCCGCGAATCCCGCGCTGAGCACGACCGCTGCCCTGACCCCCTTGCCGGCGGCGGCCCGCATGATGTCCGGCACGGTGGCGGCCGGTGTCGCGATGACGGCGAGGTCGACCTCACCGGGGACGTCGCGCAGGTCGGCGTACGCCACCCGGCCGCCAACCGTGGCCGCCGGGCAGACAGGCAGTACCTCACCGGGGAAGTCAGCCAGGTTGTCCCACAACAGCCGGCCCACCGAGCCGGCCCGGTCGGAGGCGCCGACGAGGGCGACCCGGCGTGGCCCGAACACGGCAGCGAGCCCGCAGACGTCGTGGGCCGGGCTGACGCGGTTCAGCCTGCCCTGGTCCAGGCTCCCGGGGTCTGGCTCGTTGTGGCTTGCGCTGTCGCCGCTGCGGGCGCTGTCACTCAGCATGCGCAGTCCTGGCCGCCGCCGGCCTCGAAGGCCCGGGCCAGCTCGCGCGCGGAGAACTCGGACGTGCGCACCCGCAGCGGGTCCACCGAGCGGACCACGGCCAGCTCGGCCGCTGACGGCGGCGTGACGTGGCGCAGGTCGCCGGCGACCTCCAGCGGGAAGCCGGTGGCCGCGCGGACCTCGTCCACGCTGACATCCGGGAAGATCTGCGCCAGCCGCGCCCGGCCGTCACGGAACTCGAAGACGCCGAGCTCGGTGACCAGCCACTGCGGGCCGCCGCCGGTGAAGCCGAGTTCCGCCCGGGTGCCCAGCGGCGTGCGGTGACCCATGTCCGTGATGAAGTCGCAGGTCTCCACCAGCGTGCGCCCGGACCGGTGCCGGGTGGTCCACAACGTCAGGTGGCCGATGGTCGCGGACAGGTTGCAGCCGCCGCCTCCGCCGCCGAGCTTCACCTTCGGCCGCCCCGGCGGCCCGATGGCGGTGACGTTCGTGTTGCCGAACCCGTCGATCTGCCCGCCGGACAGGAACATCCGGTCCACGTCGCCGCGGATGGCGGCGTCGAAGAACTCCTCGAACCGCATGCTGTACGCCGCGCCACGGCTGAGGCTGGCATCGTTGCTGGTCGGCGGGATGAACGGCGGATCAGGGTTGATCGCGTACATCGCGCCCTCGACCAGCACCATCTCCGGCGCGTGGGTGCGCCGCGCGACGTGCATCGCGACCTGGGCGCACGGGCTGCCGAAGCCGTGGAACACGGTCTCGGTCGGCCGGATGGTCCGGGCCAGCGCGACAACGAACCACTCATCGATCGTCCAGCTCATGAGAAGAGCTCCTGCCACGCGGTGACGGACTGCGACCAGCCGGCCAGTGCGCCGAGCCGGTCAGCGCCGACGGCCACCCGGTAGCTCTCCTCGCCCCCGTGGACGTAGGTGGCCAGGTATTTCTCCAGGTCATCCGGCCCGGACTGGGCCGCGGACACGTACTCGCGCAGGTGGCCGCGGTCATAGGCGTACCGCGGATAGCACGAGGACGGGTGCGCCCCGTACGGCACCGCCGCCACGGCGGCCACCAGATGCCCGGGGATGGTGACGCCGGACGCCGTCACCTCCTCGGTGGACACCAGCTCGTCCACGGTCGCCACCACCATCCGCGACGCCGAGGCGAACCGCTCGTCCAGCACGTACGGCTGCTCCAGGTGCAGGTTGCCGTACCGGTCACCGGCCGGCGCGTGCAGCAGCGCGACGTCCGGGCGCAGCGCGGGCACCGCGACCAGCGTCTCCCCGGTGAACGGGCAGGTGATCTCCGCGTACTCCGGATGCAGCCGGCCGATGTCGGACCCGCGTACCCCGCGGACCGGCAGGAACGGCAGCCCCATTTCCGCGGCGCGCAGCTGGGCCAAGATGGTGGCGCAGCAGCTCTCCGCCACCTCGATGGAGCCTTCCTCGGCGGCGCGCCGGTACGCCGGGGCCAGGCCGAGGTCCTGCTCAAAACCCACATAGCTTTCTTCACAACGGGCCACGGCGCCGGTAGCCACCAGCATGTCCACGTCGATGCTGTGCGCGGACCCCACCAGGTGCAGGCCGCGCCTGCCCTGCCGGACCAGCTCGCGGACCATCGCCATCGGCAGCCGGGCGGACAGGCCCCCGCCGAGCGCGACGATCGCGCCGTCGCTGACCAGGGATACCGCGTCGGCGAGGCTGGCTCGCTTGTCGCGCGGCGGCTGCAGGCTCATCGGGATCCTCCGAGTGTGTTCGAGGCCGGCCAGTAAGCCGGCCTCGGGCTACTGCCGGCTGGCCGCGCTGGGCTGTTGGCGGCCGATGGCCCCGGGCTGCTGGCGGCCGGCGGGGCGGGGGCCGGCGCCTGACCTTGCGCGGCCTTGATCGCGGCGGCCAGCACGGGGTCATACACCGGCGCGAACGGCGGGGCGTAACTGAGATCGAGCGCGGCGAGGTCCGCCACGGTGAGCCCGGCGTGCAGTGCGGTGGCCAGCACGTCGACGCGTTTCGCGGCGCCCTCACGGCCGGCCAGCTGGCCGCCGAGCAGCCGGCCGTCGGGTGCGTGCACCAGCCGGACATGCAGCGGCGACCCACCCGGGTAGTACTTCGCCCGGGACCGGGACACCACGTCGGTGGCCGCCGCGGCCAGCCCGGCCGCCCGTGCCTCGGCGAGAGTCAGCCCGGTGCGCGCCACCTCGAGGTCGAACACCTTGACCACCGCCGTGCCGACGATGCCCGCGAACGACGCGGCGCCGCCGGCGGCGACCGTGCCGGCCACCCGGCCGGTCTTGTTCGCGGCAGGCCCCAGCGGCACCCAGGCCGGCCTGCCGAGCACCAGGTGCGGCAGCGCGACGGCGTCCCCGGCCGCGAACACCCCGGGCAGTGAGGTGCGCAGCCCGGAGTCGACCACGACGGACCGGTCCGGCAGGTGCTCCGCGCCGGCCGCGATCAGCAGGTCCGTGGCCGGGCGCACCCCGGTCGCGATGACCACCAGGTCGGTGTCGATCTCCGTGCCGTCCACGACCACGGTAAGGCTGGTCTTGGTCCCGACCCGCCCGCCTTCACCCCGCCCGCTGCCTGCCCGGCCGCGTACCGCGTCCAGCCGGGCGCCGAGCCGCAGCCGGGCATGCCGTTCCAGCTCCGTCCGGGCCAGTTCGGCGGCCGGCTCGTCCACGGTGCCGAGCACCCGTGGCAGCGCCTCGATGACCTCCACCTCGACGCCCGCGCAGACCAGGGCTTCCGCGGTCTCCAGGCCGATGTAGCCGGCCCCGACCACGATGGCGTGGCGGACCGTGCCGCTGTCCAGCAGCCGCCGCAGTTCGATCGCCTCGTCGAGGGAGCGGATCGTGAAGACCCGGGGGTGGTCCAGCCCGGGCACCGGCGGGCGCACCGGGTCGGCGCCGCTGGCCACCACCAGCACGTCATAGCTCAGCGCGGCATGCCCGGGCGCCCCGCTGCCGCCCGCGCCACTGATGTGCACCTGCCGGGCGCCGGGGTCGATCCCGCTGACCCGGGTGTGCAGCCGCAGGTCGATGCCGCGCTTGTCGCGGAACTCGCCCGGCGGGTAGGCGAGCAGGTTCTCCGCCCGTGGCACGGTGCCGCCGAGGAAGTACGGGATCCCGCACATGCCGTACGCGGCGAAGCCGCCAGCCTCGCAGACGACCACGTCGAGATCGGGCGCGACGCGGCGCGCAGCGGAGGCGGCAGACATGCCCGCGGCGCCACCGCCGATCACCACGAGCCGTGCCACCTGATGCCCTCGCCTTCCGCTCGCCGGCCGGTGCCAGCCGGCCGGTGCCAGCCGGCCGGTGCTGGCCTGCCGGTGCTGGCCGGTGGCGGGAACACCCGGGCAGGCCGTCACCGCCGGTCATGAACGAGCATGCGGGCAGAGCCGCCGCGCGGGTCAGGTCTTGCCGGGACAAAGAACCAGTCCAGGCTCGACCCGCCAGATCAGTGGAATCAGCAGCCGGACCAGTCACGCTGGCTGGTATGAGTGAGCGCAGAGAGCAGCCAGGCAGCCAAGTGGCGGACGAGATCGCGGCAGTCGTCGGACGCGCCCGCGACGCCGCCCGCGCCATCGAGCACTACTCGCAGGAGCAGGTGGACGAGCTGGTCACCGCGGTGGCCTGGGCAGTGGTGCGCAAGGACCATGCGGAGACGCTGGCCAGGCTGGCGGTGGACGAAGGCGGCTTCGGCAACTACGCGGACAAGGTCGCCAAGATCAACAAGCGGGTGACCGGGGTGCTGGCCGACATGTCCGGGATGCGCACCGTCGGCGTCGTCGAGGAGCTGCCCTCCGCCGGGCTGGTGAAGATCGCCAAGCCGGTCGGGGTGGTCGCCGCGCTGATCCCGACCACCGGCCCGGACGCGACGCCGCCGGTCAAGGCGCTCTTCGCGCTCAAAGGCCGCAACGCCATCATCTGCGCCCCGCACCCACGGACCCAGGGCGCCACCGAGGCGGTGGTCGGGTTCATGCGTGCCGCCTGCGAGCAGGTCGGCGCGCCGGCCGACCTGGTGCAGTCACTGCCCGCGCCGTCGCTGCCGAAGACGCAGGAGCTGATGCGCCAGGCCGACCTGATCGTGGCCACCGGCGGCGCGGGCATGGTGCACGCTGCCTACAGTTCCGGGACCCCGGCCTACGGTGTCGGCGTCGGCAACGCCGTGCACGTGGTCGACGAGACCGCCGACCTGGCCGACGCGGCGGCGGCCATCGTCACCGCGAAGACGTTCGACTACGCCACCAGTTGCCTGGCGGACAACGCGGTGGTGGCGCACGCGGACATCTACGACGACCTGGTGCGGCGGCTCACCGAGGCTGGCGCGCACCTGTGCGACCAGCAGCAGAAGGACGCGCTGCGCGCGGTGATGTGGCCGGACAGCGGCCCGGTTCCCACGATCGCCGTGGTGGCGAAGTCAGCGGCGCACATCGCGGAACTGGCCGGGTTCGGTGTCGATCCGGGATGCCCGCTGCTGCTGGTGGAGGAGACGGGCACCGGTCCCGATCATCCGTTCAGCGGCGAGAAGCTGTCCGTGGTGCTCGCGATCTACCGCTACCAGGGCGATATCGCGGCCGCCGCGGACCTGGTCAACGCGATCACCGCCTACCAGGGCCTCGGCCACACCTGCGGGATCCACACCAGCTCGGACGCCAACGTCGAGCGGCTCGCGATGACCACCAGGACGGCGCGGGTGCTAGTGAACCAGAATCTCAACGAGGGGGCCGGCAGCCCGCGCAACGGCCTCCCGTTCACGCTCAGCCTCAGCTGCGGCACCTGGGGCGGGAACATCACCACGGAGAACGTCAACGCGCGGCACTTCATCAACCTGACCTGGGTGTCCCGCCCGATCGAGCCGAAGACGATCAGCGCGGAGGCCCTCTTCGCCGCGCACTGGCACGCCTACGGCCGCTAATCTCGCGCACTGCCGCGCACTGCCGCGCACTGCCGCGCACTGCCGCGCACTGCCGCGCACTGCCGCGTACTCCCGGCGGGTAGCCCGCGCCGGAGCCGCGGGTCAGGAATCGCGGCTCCGGAATCGCGGGTCAGGTCTCGCGGGTCAGGCGGGTGGCGAGGAACTCGTCGGGGTCGAGGTAGTACGGGTTGTCGATGACCATGCCGCCGAGGAGCGCCTTGGGGTGCGTCTTCAGCACGTCCATGATCAGGTCGCCCGAGCACCTGGTCAGGTCGTAGAGGCACAGGTTGACCTGCGGGAAGTTGGACATGATGCGGTTCAGCTCGGATTCATAGCCGATCAGGTCACCGACTACCCGCTCGTTGCGGTGCGCCCAGCTCATGTCCCCGATGTTCCGGGCGAAAACCGGCCCGTCCCCGCCCGGACTCTGCCGTGCCTTGGCCCCCCAGAACTTCAGCATCCGCTCCGGCAGGAAGCCGCCATCGGCCAGGTAGGTGCCGTAGGAGTCGAGCACCTCGAGTTGGCTGACCGACACGTACGGGTCCACCTCGATGTGCTCGGACATGCTGGCCAGCACGTCGTCAGGGGTGCAGCTGTCCACCACGCAGGTGCACTTGTCGCCTGCCTTGAGTCCCTCGACCAGGAAGGGGATGAGAATGTCGTCGCGCTCGGAGGGCTTGCGGTAGAAGCCGCAGATGTGATCGCCGACGCCCAGTTGCAGGCCCAGCACCTCGTGCCGCACGTCCGAGTTCTCGTGCTGTACTTCCGCGGTCATGTCCCGCCTCCGCATCAGGTGCCATCAGCCCGGCACCGGTGCCCCAGGCGGCGCTGCCACCTGGGGCCGAGGGTAACACCGCGCGGGCCGGTGCGCTCCTGGCGTCCGGCCCGCGCGGCAGGTCAGAGCGTGCTGCGCACGGACGCGGCGGCCTGCCCCATGTTGCGCAGCTTGGCATAGGCTGCGGTCCGGCTGAAGTAACCCAGGCCGCAGTCGGGCGCCACGAGCAGCCGGTCGGCCGGCACCACCTCGAGCGCGCCGCGGATCCTCGCTTCGATCTGCTCGGCCGTCTCCACCTGCAGGTTCTTGGCGTCGACCACGCCCACCCCGAGCACCTTGTCGGTGGGGAAGTCGCGGAACACTGCGAGTTCGTCGAACCCCTTGTTGGTGAACTCCAGGTGGATCACGTCGGCCGGCGACTCCTTGAACAGCGGCATCATCTCGGCGGCATGGCCGTCGAACACGTCCCGCTGCCCGTCCACGCTGCCGTAGCAGATGTGCCAGAACTTGATCGCGTCCACGCCGTCGAACATGATGTTCTGCATCTCGATCTGCCACATGTCCTGCGTGTACGGCGCCAGCACGTCGATCAGCTGGACCGCCTCCAGGCCCATGCTGACCAGGTACTTCAGCTCCTTGTTCATCGCGATCGCCAGGTCCCTGGCCACCGCGACCTGGTCGCCGTAGTACTCGTCCTTGACGATGACGCTCTGCTGGGCAGGGCCGAGGAACGCTACCTTGAACGGCTTGTCGGTGGCATTCTGCATGGTCATCACCACGCTCTCGAAGATCGGCCGCTCCCAGGTGATCTTGTCCTTGACGACTGCCTGGTAGAACGGCCGGTACTTCGGCCCGTCACCTGGTGGCCCGTACGGCGCGAAGCCGCCCAGGTTCTCCGGGATGAAGTGGAAGATCGGCTCCAGCTGGAAGCCGGGCGCCTCCCACTCGTAGTACTGCGCGCCGTCACACAGGATGTCCAGCCCGGCCTTCTCCTGCTCGTGCGCGCAGATCTTGCAGGCGTCCTCGTAGGCCACCCGCAGGTTGTGGCTTCGGTAGACCGGCTCGCTCAGCGAGCCGAGGACGCGCCCCTGCAGCCAGTGTGGCCGGGGGAATGCCGACACCGCCGAGACGGGCAGCAGGACTTCTTCGCCGCGAATCTCCATGTGTTCACCTTCCTTGGTGATGGTTACCGCTTATCTGCTCTGTGCTATCCGCTGAGTGTCGTTTTCTGCTCTGTGGCGCCCAGGAGCGCGCGCACGGCCGCGAGCACCCGCTGCGGCGAGACGTCCACCTCGGCCTCGAGTGAGGCCGCCACGGGCAGCGGCACGTTACCGCCAGTCACCCTGGTCACCGGGGCGACGAGTGAGCCGAACGCCTCCTGCGCCGCGATCGCCGCCAGCGAGGCCCCCCAGCCGAGCTGGCCCGGGTTCTCCTCCACCACCACCAGCCGCCCGGTCCGCTCCACGGAGCCGAGCACCGCGGCGGCGTCCAGCGGCACCAGCGTCCTCAGGTCGATGACCTCGGCCTCGATGCCCTCTCCGGCCAGCTCATCGGCCGCGGCCAGGCAGGTGCCCACGGTGATGGACAGCGCGACCAGGGTGACGTCCCGGCCGGCCCGGACGGTCCGGGCCTGGCCGAGCGGCACGACGTGCTCGCCGTCCGGGACTTCCTCCTTGCGCCCGTACAGCGCCTTGTGCTCGAACACCAGGACCGGGTCGTTGTCCCGGATCGCGGCGGCGAGCAGGCCGAACGCCTCGGCCGGGCCGGCCGGCGAGGCGATCTTGAGACCGGGCACGCACATCGCCCAGTTCTCCACCGACTGGCCATGCTGGCTGCCGAAGCCGAGGCCGCCCGAGCCGTTCGCGCCGCGCAGCACCAGCGGCATGCTGACCTGGCCGCCGGTCATGTAGCGGACCTTCGCGATCTCGTTGGCCACCTGGTCCCAGCACGTCGCGTAGAAGTCGGCGAACATGATCTCGGCCACCGGCCGCAGTCCCGCCATGGCGGCGCCCATCGCCGCGCCCGCGATGGCCTGCTCAGAGATCGGCGTGTTCCAGACCCGGTCCGGGCCGAATCTCTCCCGCAGCCCGCCGGTCGTCTTGAACACCCCGCCGGAGGCCACGTCCTCGCCGAGCAGCACAACCCGCTCGTCGCGCGCCATCTCCTGGGCCAGCGCGGCGGCGACGGCCTGCCGGTAGGTCAGTTCCGCCATTGCCAGCTCCCGTCGCTCCACACGTCAGTCCAGGCAGCGGACGGATCCGGCGCGGGCCGGGTGAGCACCTGCCGCGCCAGGTCGGCGAGGTCGGACCTGGTGCGCGAATCGATCTCGTCCAGCTTCGCCTCGGCGGTGCCGGCCTGCACCAGCGCCGCCCGGGCGCGCAGCAGCGGGTCCCGCCCGCGCCACAGCGCCACTTCCTCCGCCGGTCGGTAGGCGCCGCCATCAGCAGCCGAGTGCCCCTTCAGCCGGTAGGTCTGCGCCTCGACCAGGCTCGGCCCCTGCCCGCTGCGGGCCGCGCTGACCGCGCCGCCGACCACCTGGCGGACGGCCGCCACGTCGTTCCCGTCCACCACGACCCGGTCCAGCCCGTAGGCGGCTGCCCGGTCAGCGGCGGGCAGTTCGACCGGGATGACCTCCGCGATCGGCGTGTACTCCATGTACCAGTTGTTCTCGCAGACGAAGACGACCGGCAGCCGCCATACCGCGGCCAGGTTCACCGCCTCGTGGAACGCGCCGATATTGGTCGTCCCGTCGCCGAAGAAGCACACGGTCACCTGGCCGGTACGGCGGATCTTCGCTGCCCAGGCGAGCCCGCAGGCGATCGGCAGGTGCGCACCGACGATGGCGTAGGACCCGTAGTAGCCGTGCTCGACGCTGGTGATGTGCATCGAGCCGCCCTTGCCGCCGCAGATCCCGCCTGCGCGGCCGAGCAGTTCGGCCAGGACCGCGTCGGGCGGCGCGCCGCGGGCGAGGGCATGCGCGTGGCCCCGGTAGGTGCCCAGTGAGTAGTCGCCCGGCCGGAGCACGGACGCGGCACCGACCGCGACCGCCTCCTGACCGAGCCCCAGGTGCACCGGGCCGTGGATCAGGCCCTGCCGGTAGAGCGAATCAGCGCGCTCCTCGAAGTGCCGCAGGAAGCACATCTGCGCATAGAGTTCCAGGTCACCCGCGACGTCCATGGCGAGGACGCTACGGCGGCCCACCCCGCCCGGCCTCGTCCTGGCGGGGCCAACCGAACCCCCCCACTGCACACCAGCCGCGCCGCAGGCGTCCATGATCACGGAAATCTGCCCGTCATGGTGACCGGAAATGTTCCGTGATCACGGGTGTAGCGGAGGGGGAGTGGGAGTGGCTGGAGGGGGAGTCAGAGTGGCTGGAGGGGGAGTCAGAGTGGCTAGCGGGGGAGGTAGAGGAGCTGGAGGAGGAGGGGCTGGAGGGGGAGGTGAGTCACGCAGGGCCTGGAGGGTCAGCCAGGCCCGGGTCGCGAGCTGCAGGTTGAAATGGGTCTCCGGGTCGCCCAGCTCGAAGCCGGTGAGTTCGCGGATCCGCTGCAGCCGGTACTTCAGTGTGCTGCGGTGCACGGACAGCGCGCGGGAGGTGGCCTCGTAGCCGCCGCCGTGCTGGAGGTACTGGGTGAGCGTCTTCACCAGCTCGGTGTTCTTCCGCCCGTCGTAGTCGGCCAGGGCGCCGAGCCATTTCCGGACGAAGCCCTCCACGTCCGCGAGGTCGCCGGTGGAAGCCAGCATCCGGAGCACGTCGAGGTCGGCGAACACCGACGCCCGCTCCGCGGCGCAGGACGCCTTCTGCAACCGCAACGCCAGCCGCGCCTCACGCAGTGAGCGGGCCAGCTGGGATGGCCGGGGGTAGGCGTCCCCCACGCCCACCCGGCAGCGGCCACCGCCCAACTGGGCCACGATGCCGAGGCGCAGCGCCTCCCAGTCGGTGTCGCCGCCCGGGACGACGATCACCACGGTGCCGGTCATCGTGCCGAGCAGCCCGGGCAGTTGCTGCTGGCGCAGGGCACGGCGGGCGGCGTGCAGCACGTCCTCGTGGGCGGGCGAGCTCTCGGCGACCTCCACGACCGCCACCTGGTGCGGCAGCCCCAGGTCGTAACCGAGTGCCTCGGCGCGCAGGTAGGCGCTCTCGTCGTCGGTGCCGGTGAGCAGGTCGTGGACGAGCTCGCGGCGTACCCGGAGCTCGGTGTCGGCCAGCCCCCGAAGCCGGGCCAGCTCGACGGCGAGGACGGTGGCGCCGTGCTCCAGCGCCATCACGTCCGTGGTGGCAGCCCGGCCATCGGGGTCCATCAGGGCGAGCAGGCCGAGCACGCCGGGGCGCGGCGAGGCCAGCGCGACCACGCGGCCGCCGTCACGCACCGACCGGCCCGCCGTCATCAGGCGGCGGAGCAGTTGCTCCCGGTCGTAGGCGAGCGGCTTCGGGTACGTGGCGGGCCGGCCCGGGCCCGCCCACGCGGACAGGTTGCCGTACCGGTCCTCCACCGCCACCGCCAGCCCGGTCAGGTCGTGCAGTGCCTCGGCGATGCCCGCAGCCCCTTCCCCGGCTGCCGCGACGCGGGTGAGCCGCTCGTGGATCTGCATGCCGCGGCGCAGGGTGGCCACGGTCTCCTCGAGCGCTCCGTTGGCCCGCGCCAGCTGCTGCGCGGTGTCCCTTTCCCGCCCGTGGAGCTGGGCGTTGGATACCGCGACCCCGGTCTGCTGCGCCAGCACCTGCGCGAGGAACTGCTCCTCGACCGCGGGCTCGTGCCCGGCGCGGACGACCAGGTAGCCGAGCCGCCCCGCGATACTGCGCAGCGGATACGCCCAGGCCCAGGCGGCGCCCGGGGCCGTCACCGGGCCGCCTGTCTCCGGCAGCGCGCGGAGCTGGTCAGCCAGCGCCGGGTCGACGGCGCGGCTGGCGTGGTTGCCGGTCCACCACGCGCCCTCGATCACGAACCCCGCGATCTGCCACGTCCCGAGCGACGACGCCGCGGAGCTGGCGAGCCGCAGTATCTGCTCTGCGTCAGCACTCTCCGTCATCAGGATGGAGAGCACGAGCAGGGCGCGCAGATTGGTCAGCTGGCCCCGGAGCGAGGCGAGCGGATCGCCATTCGCCTGCGGCAATGACACGACTGCGACCACTCTTCCACCGCCCCCGTGGATCAGGTCGTCGCATCGTAGGCACAAGCGCGGGCCGCAGGCTAACTCCTGCTGTGGCCGAAATATCGTGCCGATCCTGTCCTGCCAGGACAGATTCGTCCCGGCGGGACGGGGTTATCCCGGCACCACGGGGTCATCCCGGCAGCACGGGCGCGGACGCGGCGCTACTGCGAGGTCATCCCGCCGTCCGCGGTGATCACCGAGCCGGTGAGGAACGAGGAGTCGTCGCAGGCGAGGAACAACGCCACCGCGGCGATCTCCTCCGGCGTGCCGAGCCGGCCGATCGGGTACTTCGCCACCGTCAGCGCCAGCCCGGCCGCCATGTCGCCGTTGCCGCGGGCGCGCAACATGGGCTCCATCAGCGGCGTGTAGACCGTGCCCGGGCAGATGACATTCACCCGGATGCCGCGTGGCGCCAGGTCGACGGACATCGACCGGGTGAGTGCCACCACCGCGCCCTTGGACGCGCAGTACGAGGCGAAGTTCGCCACCCCGACCATGGCCGCGACCGAGCCCTGGTTGATGATCGACCCGCCGCCGACTTCCAGCATCGAGCGGGCGGCCGCCCGGGAGCACAGGAACGTCCCCTTGGCGTTGACCGCGAAGCACCGGTCCCAGTCCTCCTCGGTCGCGTCGACGACCGAGCCGCTGCTGTTGACGCCGGCGTTGTTGTAGAGCACATCGACCCGGCCATATTCGTTGCGGATCTGGTCGAAAGCGGCGCCGACCTGTGCCGGATCGGTGACGTCAGCCCCCACCGGGAGCGCGGTGCCGCCAGCCTCGGCGATCTGCGCCGCGGCCTCCTTGGCTGCCGGTGCGGCCAGGTCCACGATCGCGACCGCGGCCCCCTCCCCGGCGAACAGCGCCGCGGCGGCCCGGCCGATCCCGGAGCCTGCCCCGGTCACCACGGCCACCTTGCCAGATAGCTTGCCTGTCATCGGGTCCCTGCCTTCCTGAAAGGAATCCTGCTCACATCGCCGACAAGCCGCCATCAACGACCAGCGGATGGCCGGTCATATACGCGAGCCGGCCCGAAGCCAGCAGGGCGACTGCGTCCGCGATCTCGTCCGGCGATGCCACCCGGCCGACCGGGATCCTGCTCTCCACCTCGGCCCGCAACTCCGGCTGGTCGAGCCGCCAGCTCGTCATCGGCGTGTAGACCATGCCGGGGCACACCGCGTTGGCGCGGATGCCGGCGGCCGCGTAGTCGACAGCGATGGACCGGGTGAGCATCACGGCCGCGCCCTTGGAGGCGGTATAGGCGCACCGCCCGGGGAAGGCGACCAGCCCGGCGACGGACGCGATCGTGATGATGTGGCCGGAGCCCCTGGCGACCATGGCGGGCAGCACCGCGCGGCTGCACAGGAACGGCCCGCGGACGTTGACCGCCTGGACCCTGTCCCACTCGTCCACCGGCGTCTCGTGGCACCGGGCAGCCTGCTGGGAGCCGGTGATCCCCGCGTTGTTGACCAGGACATCGATCCCGCCGAAGAACGAGGCGACAACGGCCATCGCGCTAGCGACGTCACCTTCGTCCGTGACGTCGCAGCGCAGCGTCAGCGCGGCGGTGTCGGCCGCCCCGTCCGGCTTCATGTCGAGCGCGGCGACGGTGAAACCCTCATCCCGCAGCCGTGCGCAGCTCGCCAGCCCGATGCCGGAGGCGCCACCGGTGACCACCGCCACGCGAGCGCTCCCGTTGTCCGCGGTCACGCTGTCCGGTGCCACGGCCGTGCCATCACAGGTTCACCAGGTTCAGCTGGCCTGCGCGCAGCCGGGAGAGCTGGATGAAGTGCTCAGGGTTGAGGAAGAGTTCGTTCAGCTCGGCCATGTCATCGATCGTCCAGCCCTCGGGCCGGCGGATCAGGTAGTCGATGTACTGGAAGGCGTCCTTGGCGCCGAAGCCCACATGGTGGGCGCCCAGGATCTTGCGCGAGTCCGCGTTGATGACCAGCTTCAGCCAGCCGGACAGGATCGGCCGGGTGAACGCGTACAGCATCGACCCCTCCGCGGCCGGCAGCGCGAACGTCTCCGGGTCGGCGTCGTCCGGCGGCATCTGGATCTTGATGACGTTGCCGTACCGGGCCCGGGCCTCCGCCTCGGACAGGCCGCACCAGGTCACTTCGTAGGTGGTGTGCAGGAAGTCGGGGTATTCGGTGAAGTCGAACTCGTAGTCCTCGCCCATGATGTTGCGGGCGGCGCCGACACCGCACTTGCGGGCCTTGAACATCTCCATCGGCGGCCCGAGCAGGTCACCGGCCGCGTAGACGGACGGCACCGAGGTCCGCATGTGCGTGTCGGCGACCACGAAGCCGCGGTCGTCGGTCTTCAGCCCGAGCGGCGCATACATGCTCAGGTCGGGGCGCTCGCCCGTGCCGACGAACACGAAGTCGGTGTCGATCGTCACGACCTCGCCGCCGGGCGCCCGGTAGCGGACCCCGGTGACCTTGCCGTTGCCGAGCACCTCGAGCAGTTCCACGCCCGCCACGGTCTCGATGCCCCGGTCGGCCATCATCGAGACCACGTAGTCGCGCAGTCCCGCGTCCACGTGGTGCAGGCTGGCCGTCTCCATCAGCGGGCTGCGGGTCAGGATCGTCGTCTGGCACCCGGTGGCCTGGAAGAACGACCCGTACTCCAGGGCCACTTTCGAGCCGCCGATGATGACGCAGCGGTTCGGCTCGTAGTCGAGTTCCTCGATCAGGGTGGCGAAGTCATACACGCCCTTGGTGCGGATCCCGGGGACCTCCGGATAGATGGTCCGCGCCCCGGTGCACAGCACCAGGTTCCTGGCCCGGAACCGCTGCCCCTCCACCTCGACCGTGTGCGAGTCGATGACCGTCGCGGGCGCGTTGACGATGTACTCCATGTCGAGCTGTTCCTTCGACTGCCAGTTCATGATCGCGTGCGGCAGCATCCGCCCCGCCTTGAACAGCTCGACGATCTCCCTGATGCTGGCCCGCTTCTCGTCGAACGGCGGGTACCACAGCCGGCCCTGCATGTGCCGCGCCAGGTCGAGTTCGCGGGCACATTCGGAGAACAGGTGATGCGGGACGCAGGCCTGATGCGGGCATGACCCGCCGAGGAAGGGCCAGGCGTCGATGGTGAGCTGGCGGCCGCCCCTGGCGCGCAGGTACGCCGAGCCGAACCGGCCCCCCGCGCCCCCGCCGACGAAGATGGCGTCGTACTCCCGGTCGTCTTCGTCCGGGGTCGCGACGTTCCACAGGCCCTCGGTGTTGTCCTGCGGGTGCGCGACGATGTCGTCGATCAGCAGCGCCCACTCGCCAACGGTCAGCGGAGCGCCGTCCGCGCCGCGGTCACCGTCAGCCAGCGGCCCGAGCGCGCTGATGCGGGCGCGCAGTGACTTGAATCCGTCGCTCGGGTTCCGTACGTCGATCATCGCTGACCCTTCGCCGCCCTGTGTTGCATGCCCGGTGTGTATGCACTGTGCTGGTTGCACTGTGTTGGTTGCCTGTTCAGCATCACCAGCGGCGTGGCGCCGGGGCAGGTCACCGGGGGACGAAGAACGTGCCGGACGTCGCCCCGCCAGATCAGGGGCCAGGTCCAGGCCAGATCGGGGCCGGATCGGGGGCGGGTCGGGGCCGGATCGGGGGCGGGTCAGGAGCGGAGACGGTCAGCCCGCGGCGGGTAAGCGCTCGTCCCGCAGGGCCTGCAGCGTTCCCCAGGCCCGGGTGGCGAGTTGCAGGTTGAAATGGACGTCGGGGTCGTTCAGTTCCAGGCCGGTGAGCTCGCGGATCCGCTGCAGCCGGTACTTGAGCGTGCTCTTGTGCACGGACAGCTCCGCGGCGGTGGCGTCGTAGTTGCCGCCGTGCTCCAGGTACTGGGTGAGCGTGTGCACGAGCTCGGCATGCCGGCGGGCGTCGTAGTCGAGCAGGCTGCCGAGCCACTCGCGGACGAACGTGTCCACGTCGGTGAGATCCGGGATGGCCGCGAGCATGCGGAAGATGCCGAGCTTGGGATACTCGCAGGTGCTGCTCCCGGGCAGCAGCGTCTTGCGCAGCCGCAACGCCAGGCCTGCCTCGCGCAGCGACCGCGGCAGCTCGGAGGGACGGGCGCAGGGACCGCCCACCCCGATGTGCACCTGGCCGCCGAGGTCGGAGACGATCGCCCGGCGGACCTTCTCCCAGTCGCCCTGGCCGGCTGTCACGATGGCGACATTGCCCGACCAGGTCTCGAACAGCCCAGGCTGCCGTGCCTGGCGCATCGCCCGCCGCACCGCGCTCAGCAGCGCGTCCTGCGCCCTGGCGCGTCCCTTGCCTTCGACCACCATTACCCGGTGCGGGCGCCGCAGATCGTAGTCAAGCGCCTCCGCCCGCGCCACCGCGCTCTCGTCGTCCGTCCCGGCCAGCAGGTCATGAACGAGATCGCGGCGCAGCCGCAGTTCGGTGTCGGCAATACCGCGCAGCCTGGCCAGTTCCATGGACAGCACGGTCGCGCCATGCTCAAGGGCCACCAGGTCGGCGGCGTCGGCTCTGCGGTGCGGGTCGATCAGCGCAAGCACCCCGATCACGTCGGTTCGCGGCGACACGAGCAGGACCAGCCGTTCGCCGTCCCGGAGGGGTCTGTTGTCCCGCATCAGCCGGCGGAGCAGTTGCTCACGCTTGGCGAACGACTCCTTCGGGTAGGGGTCGGGCTGGCCCGGGCCGGCCCAGGCGGACAGGTTGCCGTACCGGTCCTCGATCGCGACCGGCATGCTGGTGAGCTCGTGCAGGGCCTTCGCGATTCCCGGCTGGCCCTCCCCGGAGACCGCCACGCGGGTCAGCCGCTCGTGGATGTCCATGCTGCGCTGCAGGCTGGTGACTGTCTCGGCGAGCACGGCATTCGTGGCGGCGAGTTCCGCCGCGGTGGCGCGCTCCTTGGCGTGCAGCCGCGCGTTCGACACGGCGACACCGGTCTGCTGCGCGATGACCTGGATCAGGAACCGCTCCTCGGCGGACGGCTCCCGGGCACAGGACGCGACCAGGTGGCCCAGCGGGCCGCTGACCCCGCGCAGCGGGTACGCCCATGCCCACCCGCGGCCGGGCAGGCGCACCGTGCCGCCGCTGCTGCCCAGCGCGGCCAGCTGCCCGGCAAGATCGCTGGGGAGAGGCCCGCCGTGGTCGCCAGGCGCCGGCCCGGCGTGGTCGCCAGGCGCAGCGGGCCCGCCGGCCGCGGCGTGGCTGCCAGGCGGGGGCCCGGCGTGGTCGCTGGCGGGACGCCACTGGCCGTCGGTGAAGCCGTAGCCCTCGATCCGCCACGGGCCGAGTCCCGGTGCCGAGGAGGCGGCGAGTTCCAGTATCTGGTCCTCGCTGACCGATTCGGTCATCAGCAGCGAGATCACCAGCAACGCCCGGAACTCGCCCAGCCGCTCCCGCAGCTGCGCGTTCGAGGCTTCCTCCGGCGGCGCGGGTGGCGGGGCTGCCGCAGGTCGCGGGGGCAGCGCGGTCATGGCCGCCACGCCGCTGCGCGTTGTCTGCTCGGCCGTCACGTCGGAGGCGGATCAGGCGGGTGCCGACCTGATGAACTCATCCGGCCTGACGTAGTAGGGGTTCTCGACGAGGATGCCCTGGATCAGCACCTGCGGATGCGTCTTGACAATGTTGACCACTACCTCCCCGCTGAAGCGGTCCAGGTCATAAAGGCACAGCACGATGACCGGGTAACTCGAGGTGACCCGGTTCAGCTCGGACTCGTAGCCGACGAGATGCTCCACTCCTGGCGCGTCCCGCAGTGCCCAGGTCATCTCGCCCACCAGGCGGCAGAAGGTGTAGCCCTCGATCCCTGCCTTGACCATGCTCTCCGTCCAGAACGTGAGCATGTCGCTGGTGGAGAACTCACCGCCGGCCAGGTAGGTCGACTCGGGGAGGTGGATATCCAGCTGGCCGTCCAGCGCCCCGGGCTCGCCGGCCGCGCGGGGGAGCAACGCGAGCCGCTTCGCCGCCTGCGCCGAGTCGACGATGCAGATGCATTTGTCCCCGGCGGCCAGGCCCGCGCCGAGGTAAGCGGTGAGCAGGCGGTCCCGGTCGCGGTCGCCCCGGTAGAACGCGCAGACATGACTGCCCGGCAGCAGCCCGATCTCGTCGATACCGCTTGGCACCGCTCGGGTCATTCGCCCCACCACCTTGTGAACGCGATAACCGGATGGTACGTCGGAAACAGAACTCTTGGCTCACCCTCGGGGGGCGAAGATCCGGCGACCGCCCCGCCTGGGGGGACCAGAAGCCTCCAGCTGGGCGGCGCTGGAGCCGCCGCCTGCGGGGACCAGAAGCCATCCGGCAGCCACCAGGCGGGGCGTCACAGGTCGCGGCGCATGCACACGCGGGGCCAGCGGTCCAGGCCATGCGCGGCCTCCCAGCGCCGGATCTCGCGCAGTCCCGGCGTCAGCCCGGCCCCGTCGAGGCACCGGAATCCGCACCGCTCGTAGTACGGCGCGTTCCAGGGCACCTGGGTGAACGTGGTCAGGGTCAGCGCGGGCACGCCCGCGGCCGCGGCCTGGGCCGCCGCGTGGTCGAGCAGCGACCTGCCCAGGCCCCGGCGTGCGCTGCCGGGGTGCACCGACACCTGCCCGACATGAAGGCTGCCGTCGACCAGGTCGGCGATCAGATAGGCAATCGGGCGGCCGGGCTGGCCTGCTGGGCGACCTCGTGCAGCCATCACTCCTCCTGTCCTGCTGCGTGAGTCCTGGTGCGTGAGTCCTGGCCCTTGCCCGGTCGCACCGGCAGGCCCGCGGACCCCGCTGGCCCCGGCTCCGAAAATGAGTCTTGCGTGCTCCGTGCCAGGTCGCCATTGCGGCGCCCCTGATGCGATACATTTCGTGTTTGCACGATATCTCAGGGGGCAATGACGGCCCGTACCCGGCCGCCACGGGACGAATGGCCTGCGGCCATTGTCCTGACGGGCCCCGGCGAACTCGTGGTCAAGGTTGGTGCGGATACCGGTGGAGTCACGGATAGCCGGGGATGGGAGGATCGCGCTGCCGCGGCGGCGCGATCCGGACCTGGCTGGCCTGGCCGCGTTCACCCTGGACTCCCAGGGGCGGGTGGCCTCATGGTCGGTGACCGCGACGCGGCTGTTCGGCTTTCCGGCGCAGGCGGTGGTCGGGTACGACGTATGTGACGTGCTGATGACCGGGCCGGGTCAGCGCCAGCTGGTCCGCCACGCGCTGGCCGAGGTCGCGGCAGGGCAGGTGTGGACCGCGACCGTGGCAGGCGGCTACCTGGGCGACGGACGGTTCGCCATCCGCTGGGAACCGCTGGCCGGCCTGGATGATGGCGCGCTGGTGATCGTCCAGCGTGCCTGGCCGCAGCCTGGCCCCAGCTGGCTGAGCGAGGCAGCGGCCCAGATCGGCAGTACGCTCGACCTCGGCCGGACCGCCTCGGAGGTCGTCGATGCCGCCGTTCCCGGATTCGCTGATGCGGCCGTCATCCACGGGGCGGAGCGCCTGCTCGCAGCTGACGAATTCAGCTCACCCCAGGCCGGGCACGGGGCGGTGGTACGGCGGTTGGCGGCCCGCCTGGCCGGCCAGGACGCCGCCGCTACCGACCGCCTGCTGCGCCCGAACGAGGTGCTCTTCTTCGGCAGCGACTCGCCCGGCTCCCAGGCCATGGAGACCGGGGAGCCGGTGCCGTTCGACCAGCTGGACGGCGAGAGCGCGGAACGGATCGGCCGCCAGCCCGGTGGGCAGGAGGTCGTCACCAGATACACCTCGTTCCTGGCAATGCCGCTCATCGCCCGCGGGGCCGTGGTCGGCTGCGCGGTGTTCGGGCGGGCGCCCGCTAGCCCCGCGTTCAACGAGGGTGACATCGCGCTGGCTGGCGAGCTTGCGTCACGCGCCGCCGTGTGCATCGACAACGCCCGGCTCTATCACCGTGAGCAGCGGACCGCACTGGCGCTGCAGCGCGGCCTGCTCCCCGGCCAGCCACGCATCCCGCCCGGCATGGAGGTTGCGCATCGCTACCGGCCGGTCGGTGCCAGCGTGGTCGGCGGCGACTGGTACGATATCGTCCCCTTGTCCGGCGGCAGGGCGGCGCTGATCGTGGGCGACGCGATGGGCCACGGCCCGGAGGCGGCGGCCGTCATGGTGCAGTTGCGTACTGCTGCGCACACCCTGGCCGACCTCGAGCTGTCACCGGAGCAGATCCTGCACCGGCTCGACCGGATGGCCGCCGGAATGACCGCCGCGCCGTTCGCGACATGCATCTCCACGGTGATCGACCCGTCTGCCAGCTCATGCGTGGCGGCCCAGGCCGGTCATCTGCCGCCGGTTCTCGTGCTCGCCGACGGCACGACACAGGTGCTCGACCTGCCCCCGGGGCTGCCGCTGGGGCTGGGCGCCGAGTCCTTCGAGGCGACCCAGATCGAGCTGCCCCCGGGAGCGACCCTCGCCCTGTACACCGACGGCCTGGTGGAGAGCCGCGCCCGGTCGCTGGACGACGGGCTGGCCGCGTTGTGCGACGTGCTCAGCTCGGCCCTGGCCGACCCGCACGCGGCGCTGGGAGATGCCTGCGAGACGGCCACCGAGGCGCTGCGCGAGCACGGCGAGGACGACATCACCCTCGTGCTCGCCCGCATCCGCCAGTGATCGCGGCGGCGGCGCGGGGATTGTCGCCGGTGAGCAGGACCGGCGGCAGGCCGAGGCCGCGCAGCCTGGCGATCGCGTCGGCAGAGGTGGGTTTCACGGTGTCAGCGACCACCAGCGCGCCGCCGCCGGGTTGCCGCGGCAGGCGCCCCGGCGGGTACAGACCGCATTGGCTTGCGCGTTGCCTCTTTGGCCGATCAAAATTGTATGCTTACCGGATGGTTGCGTGGTCAACATTTCACCAGCTCCTGCAAAGCGCGCGTGCCTTGGCGGCGCGGCCGGGACGCACCATCCTCGGAATCACCGGGCCGCCGGCCGCCGGGAAGAGCACCCTTGCGGAAATGCTGCGGGAGCGACTGGCTCCCGATGCCGCCTACGTGCCGCTCGACGGGTTCCACCTGGCGCATCAGGTGCTGGAAGAACTTGGCCGTGTCGAGCGCAAAGGCGCGCCCGACACCTTTGATGCGGCCGGATACATCGCCCTGCTTCGCCGGTTGCTGGATCCTGCTGAGGGCGTGGTCTATGCGCCGAAATTCGTCCGGGAGATCGAGGATTCGATCGCCAATGCGATCCCGATCCAGCCCGACGTGCCCCTCGTGATCACGGAAGGCAACTATCTCCTGGTCAAGTCCGGGCCTTGGGAGAAGATCTCAGGCCTGCTCGATGAGGTCTGGTACATAGACCTGGACGAGGAAACCCGCTTGCGGCGGCTGGTGGACCGTCATGTGGCCTTCGGCCGGAACATCGATGAAGCGCGGGCGCGGGCGGTGGGCTCCGATCAACGTAACGCCGCGCTTATCGAGGCCACCAGAGAACATGCCAGCCTTGTCGTCTCGCTCGATGCCACCTGATCGCTGGAGGCTGCACTCCTGCGGATACGGGGAGCCCGAATTCCGTCGCGACCGCCCGGCCACCCTGGCACCCCGGCCGAAGATCCTGATCTTGCGGCGCGGCCGTGCTGGACGCAGAACGGTCACCGTTTGATCATCCTGGCCTGGGCGCAGTCGGTCCAGGTGAGCGATCAGTGCGTTGCGCTGGCGACTACATCATCAAGCCAACTGGTGAGCTTGGCACTGTACTCGGGGCTGATGACCGCCAGGTCTCGCCGCCCGCCATGCGTCGGGTGCCGATGGTGAGACCCGCTTTGCGTCACCCTTGCCGGGTGAGGTGGCGTGCCCGCTCGCGTTACGAACTCACCGACCTGGCCCGCAAGGTGGTCGGGGTCGGCAGCGTCGGTACCCGCTGCGGGGCCGGGCGCCGGCCCAGCGCGGGGCGCCGCCCGCAGCCGAGGCCCCGCAGAGCCGGTGAACCGGTCGCCGCGGCGGTACGTGTAGCAGGGCGAAGGTGGCGACGGGTCCGGTAGCCGCAGTGCGGCGGCTACCGTTTTCTGCTGTGCGCATTACCCGCAATGACGGCTGCGCCCCCCGGTTATCCCGCCAATTCTTATGAGGATATTACGGTCGCGTCACCATGTCGGGGGCGTCCGCCGAAGAGTGCGCGATCACAATGCTTCTGACCTGGCAAGACGCGACCTGCGTGCGCAGAGCTGTCCGGAATTCGGTTTCTGACAAACCGGACAAACAGAAAAAATCTCGATTTCATGTCATGTGGACGTAACGCGCGACTATTGTGATCCGCCGGGAGCGATACCCGATTAAAAGGGAACGGTGTCGTGTCTTATCGAAGAAGAGTGTTCAACCATGATCGCAAGTTTGAGCCGCAGTCACGCACGCGGCTCATAGCGATCGCCGGGGTCGTCGCGGCAGTGATCGGGGTCGGCATAGCGATGCTGATCGTGCCGGGCTTCAGCAACGTTTTCGGCGCGAGCAACGCCGCGAACGTTGCGGGTGCCTGCGCCACGCCGTCCGCGACCACTACCGCGGCTGCTGCTGCCGCGCCGAGCGCGAGTGCGTCCGCCGTGGCGCCCACGCCGACCGGGACAGTGGCTACGCCTGTCGCGACCGCGGCGGCCACCACCGCGACCGCGGCGGCCACGCCGTGTCCGACGGCGACGGCCAGCACGGCCGCTACCGCCACGGCATCGCCGACGGCCGCCGCCGCCGCTGCTGCTGTGGCGAATGTGTCGTGCCGGATCATCGTGCCGGCGAACCCGCTGAGTGCGGCTGGCCTGGCGACCCCGTACCAGCTGGAGGGACCGGCGGGGATGACGCCTGCGCAGTCTGGCTGCACGATGG
>Ga0307372_10000312_pt1 | contig 87340 bp, 73 predicted proteins | sample OX1MG_FD_202533 | JGI IMG/M metagenome (GOLD analysis project Ga0307372, IMG submission 202533) | Soil microbial communities from Risofladan, Vaasa, Finland - OX-1 | ecosystem: Environmental > Terrestrial > Soil > Coastal area > Acid sulfate soil | place: Finland: Risofladan, Vaasa | collected... | reverse complement strand
GGTATGCCGAGAGGGAAGAAGACGGGGCCGCCGCGCGAGAAGAGCGAGTTTTTGCCGGGGCGGCCGATTAGTTTGAAGGTGCTGGGGGACTATCTGGATCTGTCTCCGGCGACGATATCGCTGGTGCTGAATAATGCGCCGGGGGTGCGGTCGATTCCGCAGGATACGCGGGACCGGGTGGTGGCGGCGGCGAAGAAGTTCGATTACCGGCCGAGTTTTTATGCGCGGTCGCTGCGGAGCCGGAAGAGCTTTTCAATTGGGGTGCTGGTGCCGGAGCTGAGCGACGGCTACTCGGTGCTGGTGATGGGCGGCATTGAAGATGTGCTGATGGAAGAGGGGTACTTCTACCTGGCGGCGAGCCACAGGCGGAAGGCGGATCTGATTGAGGAGTATCCGCGGCTGCTGATGGACCGCTCGGTGGAGGGTTTTATCGCGATCGATACGGCGCTGCAGCATCCGCTGCCGTTGCCGGTGGTGGCGGTGGCGGGTCACAGGAAGATTGAGGGCGTGACCAACATTGTGCTGGACCACCGGAGAGCGGCGGAGCTGGCGCTGCGGCACCTGCATCAGCTGGGGCACCGTCACATTGCGTTCATGCGGGGGCAGACGTTCAGTTCGGACTCGGACGACCGCTGGAAGAGCTTTATGGCGGTGGCGAAGGAGCTGGGGCTGGAGGTGGATCCGGACCTGGTGATCCGTCTGCAGCTGAACCTGTCGTCGCCGGAACTTGGTTATCCGGTGGCGGAGCAGTTGCTGGCGAAGAAGAAGCCGTTCACGGCGCTGGTATCGTTCAATGACATTGCTGCGATAGGAGTGATCCGCGGATTCCAGGACCATCATCTGCGGGTTCCTGAGGATGTGTCGGTGATTGGGTTTGACGATATTCAGGGTGCGGCGTTCCATAACCCGAGCCTGACGACGATTCGGCAGCCGCTGCACAAGATGGGTATCGCGGCGGCGCAGCTTCTGCTGGAGCGGCTACAGGGTAAGAAGGACTATTCGGATGATATTGCGATTGTGCCGGAGCTGATTATCCGCGAGTCGACGATGCCGCCGAATCTGAAGCGGGTAGGGCGGCACGGCTAGGATGCAGTGCGAACCAGCACCGCGTTTTGAGTCCCTTCCCGCGGCGCAGTATTACTTTGTTCTGGTTCTATGCGGGACGGTTACGGTTTTGCTGGGGCCGATTCTTCCGGTTCTGACGGCGCAATGGCACCTGACCGATGTGCAGGGCGGATGGCTGTTCGCGGCACAGTTCTCATCATCGACGATTGGCGCGGTGCTTTCTTCACATTTTCCGAGAAAAAGTCTGGTGAGTGGTTGCGCGAGCGTGAGCGCGGGCGTGGCGATGCTGCTGGTTCCACACTACGCGGCGTCGCTGGCGGCGTTCGGGCTGATCGGCCTGGGTACGGGGCTGGTGGTTTCTGCGACGAACCTGATTTTTGGGACGGAGTATCCGGAGCGGCGGGGCGCACTGCTGACACGGGTGAACCTGAGCTGGGGTATTGGAGCGGTGCTGGCTCCGGAGCTGGTGGCGCTGGCCTTGCGGGCGCATGCGCTGCGGATCTTTGTGCTGCTGGTGGCGCTGATTGTGGCGCTGGCATTTGCATTGTTTACTCCGCTGCTGCGCAGGGGAAGGACAGGCGAACCGAGGGAGCCGAGCACGGTGGCCCGCGATGCGCATGCGGGGCTGCCGATTTTTGTGTTGTTCAGCGTGATGCTGTTTCTTTATGTGGGGGCGGAGACGACGGTTGCCGGATGGATTGCGACCTATGTGCACCGGCTGAGCGGGCTGAGCGTGGCGCGGGCGAGTTTGTTTGTCTCGGTCTTCTGGGTGTCGCTGCTGGCAGGGCGCTGGCTGGTGGTGGCGGTGCTGCGGTGGCTGGCGGAGGTGGCGGTGCTGCTGGGCGGGCTGGCGCTGGCGATGGGCGGCGTGGTGACACTGTTGCATCCGCATCCTGTATGGGTACTGCTGGCGGCGGTGGTGGCGGCGGGGTTGGGCTGCGGGCCGATTTTCCCGCTGTCGGTGTCGCGGATGCTGGCGCGGACGGGGCGGACACGGCATGCGGGCTGGGTGTTCGCGATATGCGGGTCGGGCGGAGCGGTGGCGCCGTGGATTACGGGACTGATTTCCGAGCACGGGGGCGGATTGCGGACGGCGTTTGCGGTTCCGCTGGCGGCGCTGGCGGGCATCCTGCTCTGCGTGGTGATCGAAAGCGCGATGAAGCGGCCGGAGGCGCGTTTGATCTAGTAATAAACAGTTTTACTAAAGTATTTTCCGGGTGCTAGGATGATTTTTTCCTTTCAGGAGGCATATCCACGTGATCAATCGGCGTCAATTTATGAATTACACGGCCGCGCTGGCGGGGATGGCTACGCTGTCCCGCTACGGGATTGCGGCCAACCCGTTTTTTGTGCCGGAGAATACGGAGATTCCGGCGATCGATATCACCGGAGCGCGGTTTCCGAAGGACTTTTTCTGGGGGACGGCGACGGCGTCGTATCAGGTGGAGGGCGCGTGGAAGGCGGACGGGAAGGGCGAGTCAATCTGGGACCGCTTTGCGCACACCCAGGGGAAGATCAAGGGTAGCGACACTGGGGACGTGGCGTGCGACACGTATCACCGCTACAAGGAAGACGTGGCGATCATGAAGCGGCTGAACATGAAGAGCAGCCGGTTCTCGGTGGCATGGACGCGGGTGCAGCCGACGGGTCGCGGGGCGGTGAACCAGAAGGGGCTGGACTTCTACAGCCGCTATGTGGATGAGCTGCTGGCGGCGGGGATCAGGCCGATGTGTACGGTGTTCCATTGGGACCTGCCGCAGGCGCTGGAGGGCCAGGGCGGGTGGCCGAAGCGCGAGCTATACAAATATTTTGCTGATTATGCGGAGATTGTGGCGAAGGCGCTGGGCGACCGCGTGGATACATGGGCGATTTTTAACGAGCCATGGGTGTTTACGAAGCTGGGTTACTGGCAGGGGATTCATGCGCCGGGGCTGAAGAGCGAGGACCTTTTCCTGAAGGCGTCGCACACGGTGAATCTGGCGCAGGGCGAGGCGTTCCGGGCGATGAAGGCGGCGCGTCCGAAGGCGCAGATCGGGTCGGCGTACAGCATGGCTCCGGTGGAGCCGGCGACGCAGAGCGCGGCGGACAAGGCTGCGGCGGAGCGGTTTCACGCGGTGAACAATGTGTTTTTTGTGGAGACGGCGCTGAAGGGGCGGTATCCGGACGCGTTTGTGGGGCCGCCGCCGTTCGAGATTATGGGAGTGCGCGCGGGCGACGACAAGATTATGCGTGCTCCCCTGGACTGGATGGGCATTAACTACTACAACCGGCGGATTGTTTCGGATGCCGGGAAAGGCGGCGATCCGCACTTCCACTTTAATGAGTGGATGCCGGCGGTGGGCCCGATTACGTACAACGGCTGGGAGGTTTGGCCGCGCGGGATTTATGACATTGTGATGCGGATTTCGAAGGAGTATGACAATCCGATTATCGAGATCACGGAGAACGGGTGTGCGTACTCGGACGGGCCGTTGCCGGAGAACATGCAGAAGGTTCCGGACCCGCGGCGGACGACGTTCTTCAAGGAGCATTTGGCGGAGCTGGCGCGGGCGATGCGGGACGGTGCGAAGGTGCGTGGCTACCATGCGTGGAGTTTGCTGGATAACTTTGAGTGGGCGGAGGGCTACAGCCAGCGGTTCGGGCTGACGTATGTGGACTTCCGTGATCTGCGGCGGACGGTGAAGGACTCGGGCTACTGGTATGGGAAGGTGGCGGCAGCCGGGCGGCTGGACGTTTGAGGTGCTTGCCGCACGGGCGGACGCGCTTCGCGCCATGGTGATGCCGGAAATGAGGCGCTCCCGTTGGTCGCGGAGAATTGATGTTCCATGCTTCGCTCTACAGTAGTTCGGAAAATTCCATAGGCGGCCTGCTATGCGGGCCGCCAGTTTTTCAACCAAAAGGTGGATGCGTGGTCTACAAGTGTGGCGATATACTGCTTCGGCAACGGAAAGGGTGGTGTTATGAAAAGTAATCGCGTAATAGGGGTAGTGTGTGCTCTGCTGTTGAGCGTAGCGGTGGTTCCGGCGTTTGCCAAGGCAAAGGTCGCGCCCAAGCCGGGGATTCTGCATTCGACGGACCTGAAGACGGTTCTTCCGGGGCGGGTGTTTTTCCGGGGGCTGTCGGCAACGACGCAACTGCGCAATTCGGGCGGAGTGCGGTTTGCGGATGGGTTGATGACGATGGTGGCGCTGGTGGACAACGGCGGGTACTCGAATGGGATTCAGCAGAAATATCAGGCGTATCTTCTGACGGAAGTGAAGCTGGATTTTGGTGGGCATGTACTGGTTCCGGGGGCGTACGGGGTGGGTTTTGTGCCGAGCGGCATGGGGATGCAGTTTGTGGTGATGAACCTGGCGGCGCAAGACCAGTTCTATACAGCGGCGGGGCATGATTTGAGGATGCATCGGCCGGTTCCGCTGCAGATAGTGCCGGCGCGCGAAGCGGGCGAGTACAAGCTGTACTTTGGGCGGAACAACGTGGTGTTCGGCCGGGCGAAGTAGAGGGTGGCGGCTGTTGATATACTGAGCGACGATGTATATCAAAGGAGAGTGCGGCCATGCAGGTGTCCAAGTGGGGAAACAGCCTGGCAGTGCGTCTGCCTGCTGTGGTGGTAGAGGCGCTGGAGCTGAAGGAAGGCGACCAGATCGAGATTCGGGTTGCGGGAAAGCGGGAGTTTGAGGTGAAGCGCGACCTGAGCCGGCAAGAGGCGATCGAAGGTCTGCGGAGATTGAGCAAGCCTCTTCCTCCCGGCTTCAAGTTCGACCGGGAAGAGGCGAATGCCCGCTGAGGTCTTCTTTGACACAAGCGTGCTGGTGTATGTGGTGACACGGGACGATCCGCGCTCCGAGGCTGCTCGTAGTTTGCTGCTGGATGTGGGGACGGTGAGCGTCCAGGTCCTGAATGAATTTGTTTCTGTAACCCGCCGCAAGCTGCGCATGCCATGGGAACGGATTGAAGAAGCGCTGTCGTTTATCCGTTTGCTGTGCGGTGAGCCCGTTCCGATTACTGTCACGACTCACGATGCAGGGTTAAAGATTGCTCGGTGTTACGGTTTTCACATCTACGATTCGCTGATGATTGCGGCGGCCCAGGATGCGGGATGCACCACGCTTTATTCCGAAGATATGCAGCATGGGCAGAGGATCGGGCCGGTGCGGATTCGGAATCCATTTCTGCATTGAGTGCGATCGAGTGGCCGATTACTGATTGTTAATGGAGAGCTTGTGGATGTCGGCGGCGACTTCGGGGACGGCGCCGTCGTTGACGATGACTTGATCGGGCAGGCCCTGGACCAGGATGCGGTGGACGATGCTGGTTTGGGCGGGCACGAGCAGATGCTCGGTGAGGGTGTTGTTGGCGGAGCGGACGGTGACGGGAACGTTGGTCTCCGCGTAGCCGTTGTTCACGATGCCGATGGCGACGAGGTAGAGCCCGGGGCTGGAGGCGGGGCTGGAGTGGACGGAGGCGATGGTGAGGTCGGGAAGTCCGCGATCGTTGTAGACCCAGTTATCAAAGAACCATTGCAGGTCCTTGTTCGGTCCGGGGTCTGAGGCGCGCTGGATGAGTCCCTGGAAGTAGCCGGGGGCGGTGTCCTCTGCGGGGTTATAGGCCTGGAGCGCGGCGGCGAGCTGGTCGTCAGTGGTGAGGTCGCGGAGCATCCAGAGGACGAAGGTGGCCTTGGTGCGGTAGTAGATGGGGTCGGAGGCGTGGATGAGGGGCTGGCCGGGGGAGTCGCCGGGCGTGGCCGGCTCGGCGAGGGCGAGGGCGCGGCGTTCTGACTCCAGCGATTCGAGAGCATGGTTGCGGGTGCTGGTGTGCTCGATCCAGAGGGTCTGCATGAAGGTGGCGACGCCTTGGTTGAGCCACTGGCGCGGGGACTGGAAGCGGGCGTGTGCGAGGACGCGGCTCATCATGGCGGCGTAGTCGCTGGCCGGGCGGCTCTTGATGGAGGCAAGCAGGAGGGTGCCCTGTTCCCAGGTGAGGTCCTGCGATTCTGGCAGGTCAATGATGGTGACAGGAGATTTGGATTTAGTGCCTAGCCAGTGGGAGATGAGTGGTTGGACGGTGGCGGCGGCGGCGAGGATTGATTTTGCGGCGGCATTGTGGCCGCTGTTGGCGTAGACGCGGACGCCATTTGCCTCGGAGAGGGTTCCGTAGCCGAGGAAGAGCGAGGGCGTGGCGAAGCCGAGGCGGGTGGGCGGCAGCGAGCAGGTGAGGACGCCGGGATAGTTGATGGTGGGCGTGACGGAAGGTTTGGGGACGGGAATGGAGAGTCCGTCGAGGACGATGACGGTGGGCGGCGCCAGGTAGTACTCGAGAGTGAGGTTGATGGCGACGGTGGCGTTGGCGGAGCGGAGCTTTTGCGCGCCGATTTCCGAGAAGACTTTGTCGCTGTCGCCGAGCAGAGCGGGGACCGAGGCGACGGGATACCAGACGACATTGCCGAAGCCGCGGAGTCCGGTGAAGCTCTCGGAGATGCGGTCCCAGTCGGAGTGGAAGGCGGTGTTTTCGGGCGAGCCGAGGGCTACGAGGCGCTTGGAGGCGAGCTCGATGGTTCCGCTGTAGGCGGCCTGGAGGGTGGTGGAGGCTCCGGGAGCGAGCGGGGCGGGGAGCTGGATGACGGCTTCGTGGAGCTGTCCGGTGTGGTCGGTGTCGCTGTTAAGGGTTTGCCGGGTGAAGGGCAGAGGCTTGCCGTCGCGGCTGACAGCGTCGAAGTTGAGCGAAGAGGAGAGCTGGAGCGGAAGGACTGCGAGCGGAGTGCTGCCGGAGTTGCGCAGCGTGACGTGCGCGAGCGCCGAGATGGAGTGGTTTTGTGGGGCGAGGTGGACGTCGAGCTGGTAGGCGGTGAAGGTGACGGCGGAGCGCTCGGAGTTGGTAACTTTCCCGGCTACTTGACCGGCTGGTGACGGCGGGGTGGTTTTCTGCGGGGTGGACTGGGTGTCTGAGCGCGAGAAGAGGACCTGGGTGTTGGGGGTTGCAGGCGCGGGCGGAGTTTTCTGCTGGGCAACGGCGCTGAGGGGAATGCCGCAAAGGATGACTACGGCGGTGAGCTTCAAGGAGATCGACTTCAAAGACACTTAGGAACCTAAACCTTTTTGTTTTTTCGGGGGCGCGGCGGCTGGTGGAGCGTGCTGAGCCTGCATGCGGCGCTGGCGAGCGGCCTCAAACATGACGATGGCGCCGGCGGCGGAAACGTTGAGGGAGGAGACGGCTCCGGCCATAGGGATGCGCAGCAGGTGGTCGCAGGTGCGGCGGACGAGATCGTGGAGTCCGTCGCCTTCCCGTCCGAGGACGATTACTGTGTTGGACGTGAAATCGTACTGGTCGTAACTGGTGGTTCCGCGCTCGTCGAGTCCGACGCACCAGATGTTGTTTTCCTTGAGCTGTTCGAGGGCGCGGACGAGGTTGACGACGCGGGCGATACGGACGTGCTCGGCGGCTCCGGCGGAGGCTTTGACGGCGACGGGGCTGAGGGGTGCAGCGCGGCGCTCGGTGAGGAGGACGCCGTCTACGCCGGAGGCGTCGGCGGTGCGGAGAAGCGCGCCGAGGTTCTGGGGATCTTCGATTCCGTCGAGGGCGAGGAGCAGGCGGGCGGCGGAGCTGGATTGTGGGGCGGCGAGGAGGTCTTCGAGGTCGAGGAACTCGCGGGCGCGGACGACGGCGACGATGCCCTGATGGGCGGCGGTCTGGGCGAGGCGGGTGAGCTCGTCTTTGGGCTCGAAGCGGAGGCGGATGTTGTTCTGGCGGCAGGCGTCGATGACCTTCTGGAGGCGCTGGTCGTGCCGCTCGCGGGCGACGCAGACGTGGTCGAACTTTCGGCTGCCGGAGCGCAGCGCTTCTTCGACAGGGTGCAGGCCGTAGAGGATCTCCATGTCATTAGCTTAAATTGCCGGGGGAGGCGACGCGGCGGCGGGTTTTCGAGAGGCTCTGCCGCCTTGAAAATCGCTCCGCGATTCCCACTTTTCCACCCTCCCGGCGGCTGCGGGAGACTAGAGCAAGGCCGGATATTTCATTTGCTAAAAAATCGGACGTTTTCACTTGCTAAGAACAGGAAAAAGAAGCCGGTTGAGCTTAAAAACGGTCGCGGGGCGGGGGGGAGGCTTTTTGGCGGGCTGGGGTATTGCTTTAGGCGATGTATGCGTCTCATACTGGATTGGTTATTGAAAAGGCCGGGCTATATTTCGAGCTTTTTGGCGGAAGGGCTGAGGGCTGCAGCGTGAGCTTTGTGCGCAAACTCGAAAATCTAGTAATAAAGAGCGTCTTTCCGGGGCAGTTGTCCGTCTCAGGAGACGAGATGAACGCGGTCGCAGTTCCGTTGACTGGCCGGGCGCAGACTGATCGGGCCTCGGGCGCGGAGGCGCGGGCGGAGAACCTGGCGGTTGCGCAGGGGCTGAAGCGCCACGACGCGGAGTTGCTGGATCGCCTGATTGTTCAGTACCAGCACCGGCTGATGCGGTACCTGCTGTTCCTGACCGGGAACCGCGAGATGGCGGAGGACCTGTTCCAGGAGACCTGGATGCGGGTGCTGCAGCGGGGCTCACAGTACAACGGGGCGGCACGGTTCGATACGTGGCTGTTCACGGTGGCGCGGCACCTGCTGATCGACATGCGGCGCAAGCGCACGATGCTGAGCCTGGAAGCTATGTGCACGGCGGACGGGGAAGATTACAGGTATGAGATTCCGAGCGGGGAGCCGAATCCGTTTGACCGGTACCGGAGCCGGGAAGAGGCGCGGAAGGTGTCGGCGGCGCTGCTGACGCTGGATCCGCTGCATCGCGAAGTGCTGGTGTTGCGGTTCCACGAGGAGTTGTCGTTGGAAGAGATTGCGGCAGTGACGCGCACGCCACTGTCGACAGTGAAGTCGAGGTTGTATCGCGGTGTTGCCGCGCTGAAGCCGAGGCTGGACGGGGAGGGGTTATGACACCGTCTGTAGATTCGAAATTGCTGGATGCGCTGGCCGGTCTGGATGCCGGCGCGAACATGGAAGTAGTGCAGCGCACACGCCGCGCTGTGATGGTAGCCGCGAACCGGATGCGCGAGGGCGAACTGCGAGCCAGGCGCAATTTGGGGATGATGCTGCTGGCTGTGGGCATGCTGCTGATGTTTCTGACGCCGACGTTATGGGTAATGTCGGAAGATATGTTTAACGGTGGGCACTGGCTGGATTCGCCGACGCTGACGGCGCTGCTGGTGATGACCGTAGCGCCTGCGATATTTGCCGCAGTAGTCGCGCAATGGAGTAACCGCACGCGGAGAGAGCGCGCATAGCAAGGTTTCGTTGAGGTCCGCAGGGCGTTATGTACGATCCGAGCCGAGAAGAAAGTCGATTGTCGGATGAGCTGAAGTTGATTCCGCGCTGGGCCATCGTGGCTGCAGTGGTGGCGTTTGCGCTGGTGGAGTACTACTTCTGGGTGGTTCTACCGGCGCATCGGGGGCATCCGAGCTCGCTGCCGGTGGCGTTGCGCACCTACCTGATTGCCTCGTGGGGCGCGCTGGCTGCTCTCTCCATGCTGGTGATCGGCTATATCAGCAACGATGCTCCACGGCGGGGCATGAGTCCGCGACTATGGATGATCTGCGTGGTGATTCCGGGCGGGGTGGGCGTGGCGTTGTACTTTTTGCTGCGGCAACCAATTCTTTCCTCGTGTCCGTCGTGCGGGGCGTATGTTGCGGGGGACTACCACTACTGCCCGCAGTGTGCGTACCAGGTGACAGCGTGCTGCGGGGAGTGCCACAAGACGGCGCGTATCACGGACATCTACTGTGTGCATTGCGGGCATGAGCTGGCGAAGGACCATCCTCCGGCGCGGCTGCATGCATTCGGGAATTAGAGATGAGCAGGCCCTAAGTTGACCCCTATTTCCGCGGCTCCCTATACTCAGAGGTTGGCTGCGACCTCAACCATTTCGGCACTGATTATCGACGACGAGCAACTGGCTCGCGAGGAGCTGAAGTATTTGCTGGATTCGGCGGGCAGCGTAGAGGTGCTGGCCGAGGGCGGGAACGGCATAGAGGCGGTGGAGCTGATTCGCGAATACCAGCCGGATGTGGTGTTTCTGGATGTGCAGATGCCGGGGCTGGACGGCTTTGCGGTATTGAAGAAGCTGATTGAGAACCATGATCCGCTGCCGCAGATTATTTTTGCGACGGCGTTCGACCAGTATGCGGTGCGGGCGTTCGATGTGAACGCGATTGATTATCTGCTGAAGCCTTTTGACAAGAACCGGGTGATGCAGGCGCTGGAGCGGGCGCGGGTGCGTTTACAGGAGACGGTGAAGGTCGAGCGGGAGCAGGCGGCAGAGGTCAACGTGAGCGCGCTGCTGCGGTTGATTGAGCAGCAACAGACTCCGCGGCCGCACAGCGCGAAGATTGTGCTGCAGGCGGCAAGCCGGCTGCTGCTGGTGGACCAGAAGGACATTTGTTTTGCGTCGATCGATGACGGGGTGATCCTGGTGGCGACGCCGACGCTGGAGGGGCAATCAAAGTGCCGGACGCTGGAGGAGCTGCTGGAGCTTCTGGATCCGAATGTGTTCTGGCGGGCGCACCGGTCTTACGTTGTCAATATCAACCACATCAAGGAAGTGGTGCCGTGGTTCAAGAGCAGCTACCAGCTAAGGATGGCGGACCGCAAGCAGACGGAGGTTCCGGTGAGCCGGGCGCAGACGAAGCGGCTACGGGAGCTGTTCAAGCTGTGAGAAGCAGCTAAGAAGCGATCAGCCGGTGGAGCGGGCAGCTAAGGGCCGGTCAGCTAAAAAGCGGTCAGCGGTCAGAAAGGCCGATCAAAAGAGGTGAGGAAAGAGAAGGCCCGGGAGGATTCCTGGGCCTTTGGTGTTTTTGGGGTGGATTGAGGCGTGGTTTCTGGTGAAAGGGGATGGTTTTCTATGATGCTTTCCGGTGGCGCGGCTCGGTGGATTGGAAGAGGTAGACGGTGAAGATGCATATGAGCGGTTCCAATGGGTGGCGGAAGCGGGCGTTGACGGTGACGAAGTAATAGGTGACGGGCAGAAGGATGAAGGCCCAGAGAAAGAGTCCGGCGGCGGGGATGCGGCGCTTGATGGAGAGGGCGAGGCCGAGGATTCCGGTGATGGAGAGGAAGCAGTAGTTCAGCTCGCGGAAGTATTCGTTGAGCGGATGGCGGCCGGTGGGATGGGGGACGCTGACCCAGAAAAAGTAGAAACGCTTAAGGGTGATGGCGGCGTAGTGCGCGGGATGCGCGGTGATGTATGCGCGGGCCTTTTTGCCCTGAAGCTGGACGTAATGGTATTCGCCGAGGGACTTGTAGAGCATGGTTTGCGGCACGCGGGAGACGAGCGGGAGGGTGGCGATGAAGGGGAATCCATTGGAGCCGGGGCCGCTGCCGGCTTCGAGTTCGGCACCGAGGTTGTCGCGCATGGGAATGAGGTGGTGGAAGACGCGATAGTTGCGGATGGTCCAGGGAGCGAGCAGGGCGAGGAAGCACAGGGCGGCGAGGGTGGCATTGAGGAAGCCGGTGCGTGTTGGCGAGCCGAGGAGGATCCAGATGCCGCAGGCAGGCAGGAAGAGCAGGAGCGACGGGTTGGCGTAGGCGATGAGCGCCCAGAGCGTGGCGAAGAGGAGCCAGTTGGCGGTGGTTTGCTGTGAGGGGGTGCCGGGAGCGCTGCCGATGCCGCGCATTTTGAGGGCGAGCAGCAGGACGAGGGAGAAGAGCATGGCGGTGAGGGCCATGTCCCATATCCAGTGGACGGCGTACTGCAGGAAGGCGGGGTAGAGCACCCAGAGCCATGCGGACCAGACGGCGACGCGGCGGTTGTAGCAGCGGGCGGCGATTTTGTAGATGAGCGGCGCGGTGGCGGCGGAGAAGACGGAGTTGAGAGTGAGGATGAGCCAGGCCGATGACGCGGTGTAGACTCCGGTGAGCTTGAAGACGGCGGCGATGAGCAGCGGGTAGAGGGGCGGAACCCAGGCGGTGGGGCCGGTGTGTCCGACGAAGGGGTTGGCGTAGCCGTATCCGGTGGCGAGGGCGCGGGCGACGCGGCCCATCTCCCAGCCGAACTGGAAGTGGTCCTGGCCGGGGCGGACGTGGTAGGTGTGGCCGATGGTGATGACCAGGACGCGGAGGACGAAGGCGGCAAAGAAGACGAACCAGAGATTGTAAGCGGCGAAGAATTTGCGGCGCGCGGGCTGGGGATTGGAAAGGTTCATGATTCGGCGATCTGTCCTTTCCCTGATAGATCCGCGCTTAAAACGAGGAACCGCAAGTACCTCCTATTTCTATGCAGAAGCCGCTGCTGAGGAGCACCTGTAGAAGGAAGAATTTCGCAGGGGCTAAAGCCGTGCCCTGATACAAAGCCCCGAATGCACAGGGCCAGGCAAGGACCATCTGCAGCGAATGCGCCAAGTTTCTGTGGGGGCCATGTGATGGTCCTCTTCAATTCCGCCGAAGGACGGATGCTTGTCATGAGATCCATTTGAGGAGGCGGATGACGCCCATGGCGGCGGGTTTGGAGTGGGCGGAGACGTTGGTGCGGGCGTGGATCTCTTTGCGCTGCTCGGCGTAGTAGGTGTAGGCGCGAGTGAGCATTTCTTCATTGGAGAGGGTGGGACGCCAGCCGAGGGTTTCGCGAATCTTGGTGGTGTCGAAGCAGAAGTCCTCGGCAATCATCTGGTAGTGATAGGGGCCGAGCGGCGAGATTTTGAGGGTGTGGGCGAGCCGCATGGCGGCGATGGCTGGGCCCTTGGGCAGTGAGACGACGCGTGAGCGGCTGCCGACGGCGGTGATGACGGCCTGGTAGACCTCGCGCAGGGAGCGGACGTTGTCGGAGCCGACGTGGAAGACGCCGGAGCCGGGGTATTGCATGGCGAGGATGCAGGCGGAGGCGAGGTCCTGCGCGTAGACGAACTGGTAGCGGTTGCCGCCGTCGCCGACGACCCAGATTTTTTTGCCTTCCTGAATGAACTCAAAGAGGATGGCGAGCAGGCCGAGTCGTCCGCTGTCGATGATGGTGGGACAGCGGAGGATGACGGTGTTGAGGTCGGAGTATTCGGCGAGGATCTGCTCGGCGGCGAGCTTGGAGCGGCCGTAGGTTTCGATGGGCGCGGGCGTTTCGTCCTCGCGCACGGCGTGGCCGAGGTTGGAGGCCCAGAGACAGTTGGTGGAGATGAAGACGAGCTTATGGACGCTGGCGGTACGGCATGCGTCGGCGAGGTTGCGGGTTCCGTCGACGTTGGCGGTCCAGAGGTCTTTCTCTTCGATGGAGCCGTGGGCGAGCAGCGCGGCGCAGTGCTGGACGGCGGAGATTTGGTGCTCGGCGAAGATGCGGACGAGGAGTGCCTTGTCGCGGAGGTCGCCCTGGATGCTGATGAGGTTCGGGTGCTGGTCGGTGTCGGGAACGAGGTCGAGGTTGATGCAGGCGTGGCCTTCGTCGAGGAGGCGGCGCTTGAGGATTCCGCCGAAGAAGCCGGATCCTCCGGTGATGAGTATGGAGGGCATGCGAATAACAGGGTAAATGAAACGGGCGGGAGTTGTGGCTGGGGAGCTGCGTGGAACGCGATACATTTCGCGCCGGGGTGGAAACCGCAGGTTCTTCGCTTTGCTCAGGATGAGAACTTTTTACTACGACAACTTTTTACACAATCAGATGACTACTAGACGGATTGGAGTTTGGTTTCGGGGCCGGGTTTGGCGGTTTGGCGGGCCTTTTCTATGGCCTGGAACATGGACTGATTGTCACTGAATTTGAAGTAGTTGAGTTTGCGCTGCTCGGCTTCCTGCTGTTCGGCGGAGGCGAGCAGGGCGAGGTCGGATTTGGTGACGGGGTGCAGCCCTTTCGCCTTAAGCGCCGAGAGGATTTCGTCGGGGCTGGGGTTGTTGCCTTCGGGCTGGTTCTGGAGATAGTTGATGGCCTGTTCTGCGCCGAGTTCGCCGTCGTGGCGAGCGATTCCGACGAGTCCGGTGGAGGCGCGGCGGGCCCATCCGGCGACGAAGCGTCCGGGGAGCGGGCAGGCGTGTTCAGAGTCCCAGACTTCGAATTGGGGAACGTCGGGGTGTTCGGGGTCGGTTCGGGTGGCGTATCCGCTGGGGCCCATGGGCAGGCCGAGCTGCTCGTCGTGCGTGTCGCCGATGGCGAAGATGAGGGTGTCAATGTCGAGGACGGATTTCTGGCCGTTGGGTACGGGCTTGGTGCTGCCGTCGGGGCGTAGGGTGAGGTCGTTGTCGCCGACTTCGAGCTGGGCGATGCGTCCGTCGGGTCCGGGGAGGACGGCGGTGGGCGAAGAGAGGAAGCGGAAGGACAGGCGCGGCGGGATGGGGGCGAAGTCGGCGTCATTGAGCATGGGGAAGTGCTCGGCGAAGATGGTTGCGGGGGAGACGTCCTGGTTGGCGGGTGCGCAGCGGTCCTTGATGCGGTCGAGCTCGGCGGTGAGTGCTTCGGGCGCGATGTGGCGCTCGACGTAGCCGATTTCCTTTTTGTCGAATTTGATTTCGACGGGTCCGCGGCGGGCGATGATGGTGACCTCTTCGGTGGTGTGGGAGGGGCTGTCCTGCAGGAGCCAGCGGGCGATGTCGATGGCGACGTTGCCGATGCCGATGATGGCGACGCGGCGTCCGGTGGAGAAGTCCTGGGAGGCGTAGGGCGGGAGCTGGTTGTAGTGGTAGACGAAGTCCTTGGCGGCGTATACGCCTTTGGAGTGCTCGCCGGGGAGTCCGAGGCTGTGCGCGCCCTGTGCTCCGCAGGTGTAGAGGATGGCGGAGGGGTGGAGGGCGTCGAGGTCGGCGATGGTGAGGTCGTATCCGTTGCCGATTTTTACGTTGCCAAAGTAGTGGAGGTTGGGAAGGTCGAGGACCTGGGCGAACTGCTTGCGGAGTCCGAACTTCATTTTGTCCTTGACGGGGTAGATGCCGTATTCGGCGAGGCCACCGGGCTTGATGTCGCGGTTGAAGAGGACGGCGTTGTAGCCGGCGAGGGCGACCTTACGCGCTGCGAACATGCCGGCAGGCCCGGCTCCGACTACAAAAACTGTCTTCATACAAGGACTCCTGTTGAGCGGCCGGCGCGTGGCCGGTGGCCCGGGGGATGTGTGGGTAAGGCGAGTCTGCGGACGGGGGAGGATGATGCTTTGGGGATGAGAGCGAGCTCGATCAAAACCTGGATGGAACCCCCGCGAGGATAAATCCGCATACTACCTTAATATACTTGGACGGATTAAGAGGCTGTGATGTTGGATACAGAGGGGAGAAAAGTATTTTTTGGGGGGGATGGAGTTTTTTGGGGGGGCTTCGTTGTGGTCAGAATGACGTTGGTGGGGAACAGCAGTGACCTTGCCCTCAGAATGTACTCGGCGCAATCGAAGGCCGACCCGAATCCGCATACAACGCATCGAACTCCGGGCACAGAGTCCGCAACACCGCGTCCGTCAGCTTGCGCCCCGCACGCAGCGGATAATCCTGAGGAACCCGCTGCTCCAATGCAACATAGCTGAACATCCCGTCCTGAATCCGCTCGTCTCCACGCATGTCTGTTCGATAAATGGCATCAGACCTCCGTCGCACAACGGTACCTATTTCAATAAGCTCCTAATTCGTCGTATACGTCAGCACATGACAGCATCCAAGAGCGGCCAAGAGATTTGTGGCGGGGCCAGAATAGTTTTTCACGCACTTTTGCGGAAATATTGAGGCGGGTATCGCAGGCCTGGTGGCATTCGACGCATGGAGCGTGGCCCGCTGAGGGCCAAGCTGGACGGATCACCCCGGCAAATTAGCAAGAGATAGCCGTTGCCGAATTTGGTCTGCTATTGCGGCTCTTGTGCGCGGCTTTTGCCGCCCAGCGTGTAGGGCTTCCGTTCCAGTCTGACGTATTTTTTTGAGAATTCCTTGATTTGTAAAAACTGATTGGTCATAACATTCGTGAAATGCTGGCGCGTATTGCTGGTTGGCCACCATATGTCGAGGCTGACAATTTTGGCATTTTTGCCCAGCCCGATGTGTTGTTGCAGCGGCGATGCGCCGAACGAACCTCCGCTGCCCACAGTGCGATCAATTGAACGAGGCGGTCCACCGCCGTCCCGAGCAGTCACCTTGATCCTGGCTCCGATCGCTTCGTGGTTGGTCTTTACACCGACTAATTTCAAGGTGATCCAGTCATTCCCGTTGCCGGGGTTTTCAAACACGCGCATGGCATGCGCATCTCCGGGAGTGGCGCCTCCCACTACTTCAATGATGTCCTCGTATCCGCGATTCGCGAGATCGGCGAAGGCGACGCCGTGTCCTTTGTGCCAGTCTCCGGTTCCGGTTGCGGTTGTGACGTCGACGAAGGATTTCCCATTGTTATTCCGTAGCAGGACATTCGGGACCTCCGAGGCGTAGGACGGACTCCCCGTGCCGAGATAGATATCCAGAAACCCGTCGTTGTCGATATCGCCGAAATTGGCCCCCATGGGCATAAAGACCTTGTCGAGGCCGACTTGTTTGGTGACGTCGCGGAATGTTCCGTTGTGCATATTCTCATATAGCTTGAGGGTCTCGCCATTGTGGGGCAGACCCAAGTAGGTGCGTGCAGTTTCATCCACGGAGGGGTAATAACTGGTGACGAACAGGTCAGGCCAGCCGTCGTTGTTGTAGTCAAAGAACCAGGCCGCGAAGCTGTGCACAGGCCCCGCAACGCCAGCGGACTTTGCGACTTCGGTGAAAGTATTGTTGTGATTATTGTGGTAGAGGAAATTGCGGCCAGAGAGGTTTGAAACATAGAGGTCCGGGTATCCATCGTTGTCATAGTCGCCAGCAGCGACAGCTTTGGTAAATGCGATGCGGTCGACTCCCGCTGCATGTGAGATATCTTCAAACTTGCCGTTCCCCTTGTTCAAGTACAGTCGTGCTGGTCCATTTTCATTGCCAACGAAGAGATCAAGCAGGCCATCATTGTTGATGTCTACCCATACAGCAGTCTGAGTCCTGATGGGAGCCCATAGTCCGGCGGATTTGGTGACATCCGTGAACGTTCCATTGCAATTGTTGCGCAACAAAGACATATGCTCGGGTATTTCCCATGCACCGCGCAGCACCAGGATGTCGAGGCATCCGTCATTGTTGTAGTCGGTTTGGAGGATATTCAAGCCGCCTAACTGATCGGCAAGTCCTGCCTTTGCCGCTACGTTCGTAAAAGTTCCATCGCCGTTGTTATGGAAATACTGCATGGGGGCGCAGCTGTCAAAGCTCGACTTTACGATGTCCAGGCGCCCATTATTCTCGAAATCGTCCACGATTACGCCACCTGCCATGGAGACGGTGGCAAGGCCAGCTTGCGGCGCGACGTCGTGAAAGCGGGGGAGATTCTCGCCGGATTTAAAAACGGAAGGCGGGACAAGGTATTTTTCCGGAACATTCTTTGGATATTGCCCCAAGGTCATGTAGGCGAGGTTGAGCAGCCACCGAACTTCCAGCGAATGGGGTTTTTGCGTTAGGTATTGCTGGAAGTAGTCAACGGCTTTTCTGGAATCTTCAGACTGCGAGTAGCGGCTGCTGTGCAGCATTGGCAACAAGCACCGGTTTCCGGGTTTTTTGTAGATGCCGTTCTCCATCTCTGATTTGTGCAGGTAGGCAATCCCGATGGCTTCATCCATTTGCAGCGCAGTATTGGGGTTGTTGGAGCGCGCCAGGGCCTGAACCATTTTGTACTGCTTGATTGCTTGATCCATTTTGCCGAGATAGGCATCAATCTCGCCGAGCGAGTGGTGGGCCATGATCAGGTTGAACACGCCCTGGGATGCGAGCAGTTTATTATCACCCGGCGCGAGTTCGCTCTCCATCTCTGGCTTCGGGCTGAAGCTTTGCAGGAACTCACATACTGCTTTTGGCGTGGGGTCCCAGGTTGGATCCTGGGACATGTCGAGGAGGGGTTCCAATGCTTCGCGTTGGCCGCTGACCATGAACGTCTGTTTTACGTGATTGTTTGTGTTCGCGCCTGCTGATCCCATCTGCGCCGAAAGCGGCTGAGAGAGTAGTGGCATGAGAGCAAGGCAGAGTGCCGCCGCACCCAGACGAATTCGATTCGGTTTCAAGGAGTGAACTCTCAGCATCAGCGCAATCTCCGGGACACAGTCTAAAGTTTCTCAGAACTGCATGGGGCGAATGGAGCAGCGCCCCAAATCTTTCTACGGCAAAAGAGATAAACCTGGGTGATCCTGCCTGCCAGGGGCTTTACTCGCAACTCCTAATTTGCCTTCGCGCCGGACATTGGTTCAGGTGCACTTCCACCGCAACCCGTGGATGGTGACAGCCGAGCGGCTTTTACGATGCCTTTTCCTTCTTTGATCGTATACAGGGAATCTGCAGGTATATTGTGCAGCGTTTGGATTGCTCCACTCGGCCATTGGACCTCCATGGTACTGATCTTTGTATGGCTGCCCAAGCCAAAATGCAGGCGCAGGTCATTTTGCGAAAGGTAACTGCTTCCGCTGCGCACTTCCTCCATTTGTTTCAGGTCCTGCGCGGTCACGAATACCCGGGCACCGATGGCGGCCCGATTGCTTTTGGTTCCGATTAGTTTCAGAAGCACAGCATGGTTCGAATTTTGACTGCAGTTCAGCAGCAGCGTTGGAGGTGCATCGACATTCAGAATCAGTACGTCAACCTTGCCATCGTTATTGACGTCGCCAAAGGCTACGCCGCGGCTGGACTGCAGAGGCAATTGATTCAGTCCCGCCAGGCGAGTAATGTCGCGAAAGGTGCCGTTACGGTTGTTGTGAAACAGCAGCGCCGGCTCACGATAGTGGAAGGCCATTCCTGCGCTGTCGATCTGTGGGTAGATGTGGCCGTTTGCAATGAAGATGTCGTCCCAGCCGCTGTTTGTGAAATCCACCATGCCGGTTCCCCAGCCGACATAGTCAAAAGTTGCTTTTGCTATGCCCGAAGGGATGCTGATGTCTTCAAATCCCAGAGGGCCGCGGTTTTCATACATCGTGTCTGACTCCTGCTGGAAGTTAGTTACAAAGATGTCCAGTTTGCCCGTATGGTTAAGATCTTCAGCGTCGACGCCCATCGAACCCTGCGGGTTGCCGTTCGCCCCGACCATGGTGCCTGAGAGGAAGCCAATTTCTTCGAACGTTCCATCATGCATGTTGCGATAGAGGTAATTGGGGCCACGGTCGTTCGTGACATACAAGTCGGGCCAGCCGTCGCCGTCGAAGTCGGCCCAGATTCCCTGCAATCCGGAGAGGTGCTCTTTATCGTCTACGCCGGCTTTTTTTGAAACATTTTCAAAGGTTCCGTTGCCATTATTGTGAAAAAGAAGATCACTTTCGCCCGGCAGTCCCCACGGTCCGCAAAAAACGCGCAGGCCCAGAAACGTGCAGTATTGAACATCCTTGGCGGAACGCGGTAACACTTGATGCGCATACCGCGGGACGAACAGGTCCACGTAGCCGTCGCGGTCATAATCTCCCCAAGTAGCTCCCGTCGGAAATCCATCCACGCCGACGCCCGCCTTTTTTGTCACGTCTTCAAACCTGCAGTTGCCTTTATTCCTGTAGAGAACAGAGCCACCGAACCCGGTGACGTAGATGTCTTGCCAGCCGTCATTGTCAAAATCCGCCACCGCGATGCCCATCCCCCATCCCTTACGAGTGAGGCCGGCTTCCGTGGTAATATTCCGGAATTTCAGTCCCTTTTCCTGGTGGTAGAGCGTGATCATCAGGGGATCCTGGCCGGCCAGATGACGGCGCATCGTAGATCCATTGGTGGTGATGATGTCGAGCTTGCCGTCGTTGTCGCAGTCGATAAAGCCTACGCCGCCGCTCATCGTCTCTACCATGAAGTTTTTCTCTTTGGTTGAAATGTGCGAAACGGTCAGGCCGCTGGACTGCGAGATGTTTTTGAAGGCTGGTACTTGAGAGGGGGTAACCTGTCCACGCAGTATCAGGCTCGTTTGGAGGACAAGGATGAAGAGAAGGAATTTCGACATCAAAGAAGAATCCAGTTGCTCCTTGCGTGCGAGTGACCCTCGTCCCGGTTCACGCCTCCTGCCTGAAATTGCCGTGGAAGAATGCCCGGTGCTGCCAATTCGGCCTAGAGTATGCCCGCTTGCTGAAGCCCATAAATCGCGCCCAATTATTCCATGCGGAAAAATAGTGGTCAAGATGTCGTGAGCCAGGTGGGGAAACGGTGAACTGTGGTTGAACATGCGAAGGTTTTCACGGACGTGACAACCGTAGTCGAGGCTGAATGACGAGCTTGAAGCTTCAGGTTCAAAAAAAAGATGCCGGCATTTAGACAAGCCGAAAATTATTCCCAGCCGAAGGCGGCGCGGAAGAGTTCGAAGTCGGCGGGTTTTCCGGGCTCAAAGTAGATGGAGAGAATGTCGAAGCGGATGGGGACGTCCCGCGCGGGGAGCTGGCGCAGGTAATGACGGGCCATTTTGCGGAGCATGCGTTTTTTGTCGGTGTCGACAGCGGCTTCGGCGGGTGCGACGGCGCGGGTGGTGCGGGTTTTGACCTCGACAAAGCAGAGGGTGTCGTTCTCCCATGCGACGAGATCGATGTCGCCGCGGGCCCGGGATGTGCGCCAGCCACGGGCGGTGACGATGAATCCCCGGTGGCGGAGATAGAAGTAGGCGGCCCGCTCGCCTCGGCGGCCTGTGGCAAGATGCGCGGGCTCGGAGCTGCGTCGGAGCGCGGCACGGTCGAGGCGGTTGAGAAAACGCTCAAGCCAGCGAAGGCGGAATTGCTCGAAGCGGGGCACGTAAGGTGATTGTCCTGCTTGCGGATTCGACTGGCTACGGCACGAAGGTCACTTTTCGTTGAGCAGGCGGGCCAGTTCGGTATGGAGGCGCGTGGCGATGGCTTCGGGATCGGTATTGGGCGGGAAGGTGATGGGCGTGCCGACGATGACCTGCAGCTTGCCGGAGCGGAACCAGCGCTGACGGCCTGCCTGCATTTCTTCCAGGCCCTTGAGAGCAACGGGTAGAACGGGGACTTGCGATTCGTTTACAAGGATGCCGATGCCGGAACGGAAGGGCTGTAGCGTGCCGTCGCCGGAGCGGTGTCCTTCAGGAAAGACGATTACGTTGTAGCCGTGGTCGAGCGCCTCGCCGGCGTGCTGGAAGCTGCGGCGGAAGCCGGCGCTGCGGGGGAGCGGGAAGACGTTGAAGAGGGCGGTGACCAGAAGCGAGGTGAGCGGGCCGAGTGTGTTTATGAGCCAGGAGCCTTGATTGCGGCGCTTGCGCCAGTCGTCGAGGATGTCGGCGGCCATGGCTGTGGCTACGTGGCGGCGCATGTGTCCGGGGAGCGCGTAGAGGATGAGCGGAACGTCGTACTCGGTGACGTGGTTGCCGATGATGAGCAGAGGCGTTTGCGGGTTGAGCGGAGATTCGCGCCGGACGGAGGGAGCGGCCAGGAGGCGGACGAGCGGCTGGTGGATGCACTCCATGAAAAGGACGCGGAGGATCCGGATGGGCCAGGTCCAGGGCCAGTGGGGGTAGATGTCGTGGCGTGGCTCGATATGTGTTGCGAAAGAGGCTGAGGAAGTTTCCTGCGAGGCGGGGTGGGCGACGTCGAGTCCGAGCGTGTGGCGCAGTTCGCCGAGAGTGGCGACCTGCTCGAGCATTTCGTCGCTGAGGGTGAGGCCGAGTTTTTGTTCCAGCTCGGCCTGCAACTGGACGCGACCCAGGCTGTCGAGTTGCAGGTCTTCCTGCAGGCGGGCGTTGTCGCCGGTCTTTTCCGGCTGGGCATGGGTGATGGAGAGGATGAGCGCGCGGAGCGGGTCGGAACCGATGTCGCCTTTGCGCGCCTGCGGCTGCCGTGTGTTGACCCATTCGGTGATTTTGTGGCGCTGGACTTTGCCGGTTGAGGTGCGGGGGAAGTCGAGTTTGGGCCAGATGCGCCATTGGCGGACGCGCTGGAAGTCGGCGAGGCGGGTGTTGGCGGCGATGACGGCGGTTTCGGCCTCGTCGCGCGAGCCGCGAAAGAGCAGGACAGCGACGGGGTCGGTGCCGGATGGAGTGAGCAGAGGAACGACGGCGGAGGACTGGACGCCTTCTTCCCGGTTGAGTGCGGCTTCGACGTCTTCAGGATGCACGTTGAGGCCGGAGGAGGTGACGATGACCTGGCTCTTGCGGCCGAGGAAGCGAAGACGGCCTTCTTCGTCCTTGCTGGCGAGGTCGCCGGTTTCGAGCCAGGGGGATTCTGATTGCTGAATTGCGCCGCCGCGCCATGTATTTGTCGAGACCATATCGCCGCGCACGACGAGTTCGCCGTCGGGGCGGATTTCGACGGTGCGGCCGGGGAGGACCTTGCCGATGGTTCCGCGACTGGTTTTGAAGGGGTGATTGAGGGTGATGAGTGCGGCGGTTTCTGTCATGCCGTAGCCCTGGATGAGCGCGAAGCCGAGCGTTGTCCAGAAAGACTCGACATCTTCTGGCAGGCTGGCGCCTCCGCAGACGAAGGCCCAGAATTTGTAACCGAAAGTGTGATGAATCTTGCGGAAGCGCCACCAGCGCTTCCAGACGCGCTGGCCTTGCGCGGCCTGGATGGCCGCGGGCAGGTCGGGATGATCGGCGATGAGCTGGTCGCGCAGGAGGGCCAACACGCGGGGCACGGAGGCGAGCACAGAGATACGCTCGCGCTTTGATAATTCGATGAGGCGCTGGGCTTGCAGGCGTGACTCGAAGTGGACTTCCGCGCCGAGGAGCGGCGGAACCCAAAGGCCCATGAACTGTCCGAAGACGTGGCTGAGCGGGAGGGTGTGCAGGAAGCGCAGAGGGTGGACCCAGCGCTCGTACTTGAGGTACTTCGGGATTTCATTCTCGATAGGCGCGACGCTGGCCAGGATGTTGCGGTGGGTGTGGACGACACCCTTGGGCTCGGCGGTGGTTCCGGAGGTAAAGAGGATTTGAAGCGGGCTGTCGAGTGAGAGTGCCGGATCAACCGGGGCGGGCGCAGTTGCTGGCGGCAGAGTTGACGCGAAGTCTTCGAAATGGAGCCTGGTGAGGCTGGAGTCGAGCTGATCGAGGAGATCGGAGTCACCGACGACGAGGCGAGGCGTGGTTTCCTGGAGGATGCGATGCGCGAATTCCGGGCTGCCCGCTGCATCGAGAGGCACGCAGATAACACCGTGCACGACGCAGCCGAAGAAGGCAGCGATCCACTCGACGCCATTCTGCCCCCAGATTACGACGCGTTCGCCTGCGGGGATATTGCGCTGGATGAGCGAGGCGGCGAAGCGATCGACGAGTGCCGCCAGTTCGGAGTAGGTGGAAGCGATGCGCCGGTTGCCGCGATGGCTGACGATGGCGATGTCGCTTCCGTGCCGCCGGAAGTCGTCAACCAGGGTTGCCAGGTGCGGGCGCATAGAGTGCCTCCTGCTTGTTCAGATGCGCTCGAAGTCGATGTATCCGTGCTGCGGGTCGGTGCGGACAAGCTGCACGTTCAGGCGGTCACCGACGTCTACGCCACGTTGCCCGCGCACCAACATGCCGTCGACGCGGGGAGCGATGGTTCGGACAAATGATCCACTGGGTGTGACGCCGGTGACGATGGCGTGGAAATGCTCGCCGATGCGATGGCGCATGGCGACGGCGGCCATACGCTTTTGCATTTGGCGCGCGACTTTGCGTTCTGCCGCAGACTTGGTGGTGCAGTTGAGGGCGATGGCGGACAGCTCTTCGTCGGAATAGGGTGAGGGATTGCCGGCGATCATGGCCTTGAGGAGGCGCTGGGTGACGAGGTCCGGGTAGCGGCGGTTGGGCGCGGTGGAGTGCGTGTAGTCTTCGACGGCCAACCCGAAGTGGCCCTGGGGCGGATCGCCCGTGCGTTCGAGCACGTACTCGCCGGGGCCGAGCAGCTTGACGATGGTGAGGGAGAGATCAAGAAAGTGGTCGGGGTCCACTTTCTTGCGCTGTACCAGAAATTCGTTGAGGGAGCGGGAGTCAGGGGTGGCCGGGAGCTTATAGTCCAGGTTGCCGGCGACGGCAACGATTCTGTCCCATCGCTCGGGAGTGCGGACGATGCGGCGAATGGAGGAGAGATGATGCGCCTCAAGAGTGCGTGCGACCGCGCCGTTGGCGGCGATCATGAAGTCTTCGATGAGTTCGGTGGCGGAGTTTTTGTGCTCGCCGTTCAGCTTGATTTCGTTGTTTTCGAGGGTAGCGAGCACCTCACCCGTTTCAATGTTGAGTGCGCCGTGTTTGAAGCGCTCGAGCCGCAGTCGCTGCGCAATTTCGTCCTGGAACTTCAACTGCTGCTGAAGCTCTTTGGACGCGGCGATTTTTGGGGGAGGGTCGGCTGTGCCTTCCAGCCATGCGCCGACGCTGGGGTAGGCGAGCTGCGCTTTGTTGTTGACCAGCGCCGGGTAGATGCGGCTGGAGGCGACACAGGATTCTGTTGCGCACACATTTTTATCGAGTGTTAGTTCGGTCACCATGCAGAGCCGGTCCTGGCCTTCGAGCAGGGATGTAAGGCCGGTCGAGAGCTGGTCGGGCAGCATGGAGAAGTTTTTGACCCCGGCGTAGACGGTCACGGTTTCGATGGCGGCGTGCTTGTCGATGGCCGAGCCTTTGGGCACGTAGGCGTCTACGTCGGCGATGCCGATGAGGACGCGAATGCCGCCGTTGGGGAGAGTGTCAGCGTACTCGATCTGATCGAGGTCGCGGGAGGTGTCATTGTCAATGGAGGACCAGAGGAGATGGCGGAGGTCGGTGATGTCCGCGGGTGGCTGCGGTGGATGGGCTTCGAGTGCGGCGATCTCCTGTTTGGCCTGGGGTGGGTAATCCGGCTCAAAGCCGTGCTCGACCATTGAGAGGCGGGCGGCGGAGACAAGATCAAACGACGCGTGCGAGCTCATAGACCTCCGAGAGGGCGAAAGTCCACCGTAGCATGAGGCATGCCGAGGATGCATCTGTGAAGGATCGAAATTTGGTGGGATTGCCCGGATTGAGGAAGGCTCCGGGCGGGCCCCTGCTCGATGATGCGAGCGGCCGGTTAGGCGGCAGGCTGCGTGCTGCTGGAGGCGACCGGCGCGGGGAGCGCATTCAACGACGCGACGACAGCGTTGACATAGGCCGTGATTTGGGTGGTGGTGGGCGCCGGAACGCCGTCCGCCAGAAGCGCAGAAGTGGCGTAGGGCGTGACCGCGGCGATGACCGCGGCGAGTTTTTGCACGCCCGCACCGGAGACGCCTGCCGCAGCCGTTTCAGCAAGCGAGGCCTGCTGCACGGTGAAGTTGTAGAGGTTGGCGACGCTTGGGAATGCAATGTCTACGATTGGCTGAGCCGCCTTGGCCACCTTGGTGGCGTCGACGAAAAGCGTCTTGAAGAAAGTGCCGATATGCTTGAGAAAAGTGCTCATATGCGAGGACTATGTTTCCTTTCAGGGTTTTTGAATCTACGTACGGCTTACCGCTGTTTCGTCCAGGTGCGGTAAGCGAGGGTGATGTTGATGAGGCCCGTGAAGAGGGCCAGAATCCAGGTCGGAAGATGCAGGTCATGCTGGAGACCAGCGACCTGATCGCGAAAAGCCTGGCTGCCAATCCAGAACCCGACGATGAGGTTCCAGCCGACAAGGATGGAGTGGGTCCAGGCGCTGTAGCGAATTGTGAAACTACGGATCAAAGCTCAACCTCCTTCAGGGCAGCAAAAAGGCCGCTCCGGAGAGCGGCCTTGAGCAAAAGAAAAGGCACGGCTTAGAGCCGTGCCTTCATTCATTGTCCCTATAGTTCTATTATACTAGCTTTGAATAATTCACATACATTTGTAAGTTGTTGCAAATAGATGCAGTTATACGATTAAGGCCTTGACAAGGTTTTGGATTTCGTCGCTTCAGCGCTTCTGAAACTGGTGCAGCGCGGCGAGCACCTGCTGGCTGTGGTGGGCGGGATCGACCTTTGTCCAGACCTTTACGATTTTGCCTTCCGGGTTGAGGAGGAAGGTGTTGCGTTTGGCGATTTTGTAGCCCATATAGTCGCCGAGTGAGCCGTATTTCTCGACAACCTTTTTGCCGGTGTCGCTGAGCAGTGTGAAGGTTAGGTGGTCCTTTGCGCAGAATTTTTTGTGGCTGGCAACGGACTGGACGCTGACGCCGACGATTTCCGCGTTCAGGGTCTTGTAGCGGGCGAGGTCATGTTCGAAGTTGTGCGCTTCGATGGTGCAACCGGGGGTCATATCCGCCGGATAGAAGTAGAGCACGACCCACTTTCCGCGCAGGCTGTCGAGGCTGACGTCGTTACCATTTTCAGAAGGCAGGGTGAAGTTGGGAGCCATTTCGCCGGTCTGCGGCATCTTGCTGTTGCTGTTGTTGGCGAAACTGCGTAGAGCGAGTCCGCCGAGGACGACCACAGCGACGATGACAAGAATGAGGGTCAATTTCGCCATCGGGCGAAGCTCCTGAGTGGAATTGGGGGCGGAAGCGTGAATCGCATCAATTATTGATGTACGAGCGCTACGATTGCAATTCCAGCGTGGTCGGCAAGCTCGATGACTTTGTCGCGATCAAAAACAAGGGTGCGGTGCGCCTCAATTGCGAGACAGGTGGCATGCGCGTTGTGCATGGTTTCAATGGTGCGCACGCCGATGACGGGGACGTCGAAGCGCATGTCCTGTTTAGGCTTGGCGACCTTGACGACGGTGAGTGAGCGGTCGAGCGTGGAGGGGTCGTCCGCGAGCGATTGCATGAGTGCTCCGGCGCGCTCGATGGCGGCATCGGTTCCCTCCATGGCCTCAATGGCGACGCAGGCCTGGCTGGCGACGACGACGGTCTGTCCGAGGTCGAAGCCGGCGATGGCGAGAGCTACTTCGCGTCCATAGGTGATGTCGCTCTGTTCCTGTTCGGACGGCGCGCGGGCGGAGAGAATGCCGGGTGTGGCCAGCAGCGGTTCGAGATACGACGTCGAGGGGATGAGTTGAATGCCTTCATCTCCGAGAACCTTGGCGATGGCCCCGAGCAGCATGTCAGTGTTTTTTGTGCGGAGCGAGAGCAGCAGCTTGGCGAGACGCCAGTCGGGGCGGATGCTGGAGAAGATTTGCTTATGCTTGACCTGGCCGGCCATGACGGCCTGGGTGACACCTTCATTGTGGAAGGTTTGAATGAGGCGCGAGAGTTCGCCGAGCGAGAGCCAGTAGACGCGAATGCCCGTATCAGCCGCGGCACGCGCATCTATCTCGTGGTCCGTTTCCTCTTTGATGGCGGCGACGACAACTTCCGTGCCGTGGGCGCGGGCGGCATCGAGCAGGAGGAAAGGGAAGCGTCCATTGCCGGCGATGAGTCCGAGCTTCATAGGCTTTTACTTGAGGACTCCGCGCTCGGAGCTTTCAATGAACTGGACGAGGTAGGCGACGTCCCCGGTGGAGATGCCTTCTTCTTTGAGGCGTGCGATGGCCTGCGAGGTGTTGAGTTTTGAGGCCTGCAGAACGCGATATGCATATTGGATGGCGCGCAGACGCTGGTGGTCGAATCCGCGACGCTCCAGGCCGACCTTATTCAGTCCGTAGGCGCGGGTTTCGCGTTTGGCCGAGGTGAGCGAGTAGGGAAGCACGTCCTGCGTGACGGTGGTGCCTCCGCCGGTGTAGGCATATTTGCCGATGCGGCAGAACTGGTGGATCTGATTGAGCGCGCCTATGGTTGCGAAATCCTCGACGATGACATGGCCGGCGAGTGTGGCGCTGTTGGCGAGGATGCAGCCGTCGCCGATGATACTGTCGTGGCCGATGTGCGCGTAGGCCATGATGAGGCATCTGTTGCCGATGCGGGTTGTGCCGCCGCCGCCGGAGGTTCCGCGCGAGATAGTGACGAACTCGCGGATTACGTTGTCGTCGCCGAGCGCGACACGGGTGGGTTCACCCTTGTACTTCAGATCCTGAGGAGCGACGCCGACGCATGCGAATGAATAAAAGCGGTTGCGGTCGCCCGCGGTGAGATGGCCATCGAGAACCACGTGTGAGACAAGCTCGCAATTTTCTCCGAGCACGACGTTGGGGCCGATGGTTGAATACGGCCCAACCTTGCAGGACGCAGGGATCACAGCTCCCGGATCAATGATCGCTGTGGGGTGAATACTCACTCGGATTCCACGGGCTCCGCTGCGGGGGCAGTGGCATTACTCGCGCGCGGGACGAGCGCGCACATCACAGTGGCTTCGCATGCGAGCTTGCCGTCAACGGTGGCGCGGCCTTCCATGCGGACAGCACGCGGTCTCCAGTTGATGACGTTGACTTCGATGCGGAGCTGGTCGCCCGGCACTACGGGACGGCGAAACTTGGCGCGGTCTATGCCGGTGAAGACCATCAGATTGTTGTCGCGGTCAGGAATTTCCGTCAGGATCAGCGCGCCACCGGCCTGCGCGATCGACTCAATGATGAGCACGCCGGGCATGATGGGGAAGTTGGGGAAGTGCCCGGCGAAGAAAGGCTCATTGATGGTGACGTTTTTGATGGCGACGATGCGCTTCTTGCGCTCGATCTCCATGAGGCGGTCGATGAGCAGAAAAGGATAGCGGTGCGGCAGGATGCTCATGATGTCGTTGATATCGAGCACCTGTTTGCCGTCAAGAATTGGGTTTGGAGTGTCCATAGCTGCTTGCCGATTATAGCGAATTGGATGCGGGAAGTTCTGGCGGCTGAGGGGTAAGAGCGGCCATTTTGCATCATGCTGAGCCCACGCTCCCTGTTGGTCGCGTTGACTTTACGGCTTAGGATTCGGGTTGCAGCGGGCCAGAAAATGCTAGCGGCCGAGCGCGAGTGCGGGTTCTGCGGTGAGTGTGTCGCCGGCGAATTCCTTTGTGAGGAGCTTGGGCCAGGCGGCCGCGGCGATCATTGCGGCATTGTCTGTGGAGAGCGTGAGAGATGGGAACGCGATGGGGAGTCCGCGCTCGGCGGCCTCCGCCGTAAAGCGTACGCGCAGCTCGCGATTGGCGGCGACACCGCCGGAGACGAGCAGGCTGGCGACATCGTATTGCTCCGCGGCGCGGAAGGTCTTGCGGCGCAGGTCATCGACGACGGCGCGCTGAAAGGAGGCGATAAGGTCGAGCGCTTGCTGGTCAAAGTAAGGCAAAGCATCGAGAGGACGAATGCCGGGAAGTGCGGCCAGCCTGCTGCTGCGCTGCTGAATGCCGGCGCTCATGCTGTGGGTCTGGGTGTAGCGCAGGACCGCGGTTTTGATTCCGCTGAAAGAGAAGAAGGTGGTCCCGGCAAAATCCATGGTGCTGGATTTGCGATGCGTCTTGGGTTTGATCTGCGCAAAGGAGAATGGAACGGCGCCTGGGTTGCCGTGTGGCGCGAGCGCGTCGATCCAGGGACCGCCGGGATAGCCGAGGCCGAGCAGCTTGGCGACTTTGTCGAAGGCTTCCCCGGCTGCATCGTCGAGGGTGCGGCCCAGGTTGCGGTAGGCCCAGCTTTCGCCGTGTTGCTGTACGAGGTAGAGGTGTGTGTGTCCACCGGAGACGACGAGTGCGAGGGCCGGGAGTTCGAGCGATTCGCTCTGCGTGGCGCGCAACTGTGCATGCTCCAGCAGAACGGCGTGGATGTGGCCTTCGAGGTGGTTGACCGGAATTAACGGTTTGTTGAGCGCGAAGGCGAGTGACTTGGCGTAGCTGATGCCGACGAGGAGCGCGCCGGCCAGTCCGGGGCCTTCGGTGACAGCGATGGCGTCAAGGTTAGTGAAGCCGACGCCGGCTTGAGACAAGGCGGCGCGGACGACAGGGACGATGTTGCGGAGATGTTCGCGGGAGGCGAGTTCGGGGACGACGCCGCCGTAGGGCGAGTGTGTGGCGATTTGCGAGGCGACGACGTTGGAGAGGATATCCGATCCACGACGGACCACGGCGGCAGCGGTTTCGTCGCAGGAGCTTTCAATGCCCAGGATCAATCCGGATTGAGGCTTTTCGCTCATTGCTTTCTCTCTATCTATAGTAGACAGGTGGAAGAGTCGCCGGCACAAATCGCGGCAGAGGAGATTGTCCAGCGCCTGCGCGCCGAGGGATATGAGGCGTATTTTGCCGGCGGATGTGTGCGCGATCTGTTGCTGGGGCATGAGCCATCGGACTTTGATGTGGCCACCAGTGCGCATCCGGATGTGGTTCTCAAGCTGTTCGAGCGGACGTTTGCGGTTGGGGCGCACTTTGGTGTGGTTCTGGTTGCGGACGAGATTGACGGGCAAGAGATTGTGACCGAGGTTGCGACCTACCGCAGCGATGAGGCGTATACGGATGGGCGGCGTCCGGAGTCGGTGCGATTTTCAGGCAGCGCGGAAGAGGATGTTGTGCGGCGCGACTTCACGATTAATGGAATGCTGCTCGATCCGCAGACGGGTACGGTGCTGGATTATGTTGGCGGGCAGGCTGATCTGGCATCGAAGCTGGTCCGCGCGATTGGCGATCCGGCGCAACGATTTGAAGAAGACAAGCTGCGCATGCTGCGCGCGGTGCGGTTTGCCGCACGCTTTGAGTTTGAAATTGAAGAGCAAACAGAAGCAGCAATATGTGCGTCCGCGACGAAGATCCATCAGGTGAGCCGGGAGCGGATTCGTGATGAGCTGACGCGCATGCTGACAGAGGGTCAGGCGCGTCGCGCCTTTGAATTGCTGGATCGCACAGGGTTGCTGAAGGAGATTTTGCCGGAAATAGACCGCCTGCATGGAGTGGAGCAGCCGCCGGAGTTTCATCCCGAGGGCGATGTGTGGACGCACACCATGATGCTGCTGGAGCAGCTTCCGGCTGGGGTTTCCGCGATGCTGGCATGGGGCGCGCTGCTGCACGACGCCGGGAAGCCGGCGACGTTCCAGCCGGGGCCGGGGAGGATTCGCTTTAACGGACACGTGGAGGTTGGCGTGCGCATAGCGGAGGAAATTGGGCGGCGGTTGCGATTCTCAAATGAGGAGGCGACGCAGGTTGCGGCGCTGGTAGAAAACCATATGCGCTTTGGAGATGTGGAGCGCATGAAAGCGTCCACGCTGAAGCGGTTCTTCCGGTTGGACCGTTTTGAGGAGCACCTGGCGCTGCACAAGATGGACTGCCTGGCAAGCCATAGGGACTTGCAACTGTACAACTTTGCGAAGGGCAAGTATGAGGCGACGCCGAGCGAGGAGGTCCGGCCCGCGCTGTTGTTGACGGGACGAGATTTGATCGCTGCCGGGTACAAGCCGGGTCCGGAGTTCAAGCGGTTGCTGGCGTTGGCCGAGGATGCGCAACTGGAAGGGCGCATCCACAGCCAAGAGGAAGCGCTGGTTTTGGTAGCCGAAGCAACACGCGGCCAGCGGTAGCTATTCCGTGACGACCGCCTTGACCAGGTTGCGTGGCGCGTCTACATTGACTCCGTTCAGAATGGCTGTGAAGTAGGCGAAGAGCTGCAGCGGCACGACTTCCAATAACGGGAGCAGAAATTCGTCCACGACGGGGACGGCTACGGAGTAGCTACTGAGCTGGGCTGCTTCGACATCGCCTTCGGTGATGATGGAGAAGATGGTCGCGCCCTGAGCCTGCATGTCGCGCATGAGTTGCAGGGTCTTCTGATGGCGAAGCAGGGAGTCGGGGTCCTGTTCGTCGCGGGTTGCGAGGATTACCAGCGGCGACTCTGCGCTGACCAGCGCGTTGGGGCCGTGCTTGAGCTCGCCAGCGGGGTAGCCCTCGGCCTGCATGTAGGCCGACTCCTTAAGCTTGAGTGCGCCCTCGCGCGCGATGGCGTAGTGGATGGCGCGTCCCAGGTAGAGAAAGCCCTTGGCTTTGTGCAGGTGCCTGGCGATTTCGCTGATCTGTTCTTCCCATGGGGGCAGGGCGGCCTGAAGCTGCCCGGGCAGGGCGTTGAGATGTTCAAGGTGGGACGTGACGGTCTGCGCGGTCATTCTTCCGCTGAGCCGCGCAAGGTAGAGCGTGAGCAGATAGAGCACGGTCAGTTGGGTGGTGAAGCTCTTGGTAGCGGGAATGGCCAGTTCCTTTCCTGCGAAGGTTGGCAGAGAGGAGTCGGCTTCGCGCGCCATGGTGGAGGCGGCGTTGTTGGTGATGGCTACGGTTGCGAGACCGCGTGCGCGAGCTTCGCGCAAAGCCGCGAGTGTGTCGGCGGTTTCTCCGGATTGAGAGATGACCAGAACGCCTGGATCGTGGAGGGTGTGGGTGGAGCGGTAGCAGTACTCGCTGGCGTATTCCACATCGACGGCAAGCCCCGCGTAGTCCTCCAGCATGATTTCGCCGGCCAGGCCCGCGTGACGGCTGGAGCCGCTGGCCGCAATGACCAGGCGCTGACGGCCACGGAGGATTTCGGCGACGTTCGGGAAAGCGTCCGCGTTGAGCGAGTCGCCGGGGGCGTAGCGCTCGATGGTGGCGGAGAGAGCCTCGGGCTGCTCGTAGATTTCCTTGAGCATGGCGTGGGGAAAGGCACGATTGTTGAAGATTTGCTGCATGACGTTATTTGTTCCTCGGCAACGTTACTCTGTTTTTGATTCGGATATATCTGTATATACGACTATACTTTAAGTTTGCTAAGCGCCGGTGCGATGAACGTACTACACGATGGCGTTTACGAGTCGCGTGGCGTTGCCTCTGGGCGTGGGATGGCCCAGACCAATTTTAGAACCGGTCTGCTGTAGAGGCCTGGTTAATGTTTATGATTCTGGATTTATGATTCTGGCTGTCGCGGGTAGGCAGAGTATCACGGTGCGGCGCGCCTGGATGAGAACAGGAAGGGTTGGGAATCAAGGTGTCGAAGGCGAGAACCCGCAAACGCGTACAGAAAAGCGCTGTGCAGGCGCTCGACAAGGATGGCTTTATCCCACTCTACTACCAGATTCAACGTGCGTTGATGGAGAAGATTCGGTTGGGGGAGTTGTCGGAGGGCGATGCACTGGCGTCAGAAGAGGATCTGTCGCGCACCTACCAGGTAAGCAGGATGACGGCGCGGCAAGCTTTGCACGGACTGAAGGCAAGCGGGTACGCGTTCAGCGAAAAAGGCCGGGGGACGTTTGTTACGCGGCCGAAGCTGGAAAAGAACATCATGCACCTACAGGGATTTACGGAGGACATGCGGCAGCGAGGCATGACGGCGAGTTCGCGACTGCTGGAGCAAGGGGTGATTCCGGCCAAGGATGAGTTGCGGGAGAAGCTCAAGTTGAATCCTGGCGATCGGGTGCTGCGTCTGCGCCGGTTGCGGCTTGCCGATGGAATACCGATGGCGATTGAGGAATCGAACATCCCGCTGCGGCAGTTTCCTGGCTTAGAGCGTGTGGATTTCGAGGCGAACTCGCTTTACGCAACGCTGCGCGAGAGCTATGGTGTGCGCGTGGGATATGCCGATGAGACGATCGAAGCCCTGCCGGCGTCGCGAGAGGATGCCGAGTTGCTGATGATCCCGAGCAAGTCGAGCCTTCTTTCGATCAGCCGGACCATTCTTACCGCGCAGGAGACACCGGTTGAAGTTGCATGGTCGCGTTATCGGGGTGACCGTTATCGTGCCTTCATTCGTGTTCCGATGACGCCAATCCGATAATTTTGCTTTTGTTTTCCGCATTTCGGGCTGCCCTGGATTGCCGGAGCACATTCGTGTTTTCGGGTGAAGGTGCGAGTAAAACGAGTTCGTGTATGAAATTGAATTGAAGAACGCGCATTGAGAGTGCAATTTCGCCAAACACCTCGAAACCCTGATAAAATGGCTTTTCGCATCAACTTTTTTTGACTTTGACCACCCTCAACGCGCTGGAACGCTGTTCCCGGGAAAGGACTAATGATGGATCGGGAATGGTTGCGGTCACTACTGAGACCGGGAACCGCAATGCTATTCTTTCTGCTCCTCCCCGCACTCGCATTTGCTGATGGCCCTCAGTCTATGCCGAGTATTTTCGCGCCCGCATCCACGCCTGCCTCGGACATCTTCAGTCTTTCGCTGTTTGTTCTAGCTATTACCGGCGGTATTTTTCTGGTTGTAGCGGGAATTCTGACGTATGTTATTTTTCGTTTTCGCGATAAGGGCGATGCCGGCGACAAGCATGAACCAGCACAGGTTTTTGGGAGCACGCAGATTGAGATGGCGTGGACGGTGATTCCTGTCCTGATTGTGGTGGTGCTGTTTTTGACGACGGCGCGCATGATTTTTGCGATACAGGACGCGCCCAAGCCGGCCGATGCGATGGATGTGACGGTGGTGGGACACCAGTTCTGGTGGGAATTCCGTTATCCCAAGCTGGGGATTGTTACGGCGAACGAGTTGCATGTACCGCTGAGCGCCAAGGGTCATCCGGAGCCAACCTATCTGAAGCTATATTCGGCGGACGTGGATCATAGCTTCTGGGTGCCGCAACTGGCGGGTAAAACCGATCTGATTCCGAACCATCCGAACCTCACCTGGGTGGAGCCGCAGCAGCCGGGCCTTTATCTGGGGCAGTGCGCGCAGTTCTGCGGTATAGAGCACGCGAAGATGCTGCTGCGCGTGTATGTGGACACTCCGGCACAGTTTGCGGCGTGGGTGAAGAACCAGGAGCAGCCGGCTGTGGACGATCAGAGCCCGGAGGTGGTGGCGGGCCGGCGGGTGTTTGAGACCGAGGCGTGCATGAATTGCCACACGATTCGGGGTACGGTGGCGACCGGGAGGTTTGGGCCAGACCTGACCCACCTGATGAGCCGCAGTACGATTGCATCCGGCGCGGTTCCGAATACCGAGGTCAATCTGCGGGAATGGATCAAGGATCCTGACCACTTCAAGCCGGGCAGCCAGATGCCGGCGATGCAGTTGACCAATCAGCAACTGGACGAGGTGACCGCTTACCTCGAAACCCTGAAGTAGAGAAGAGCGATGGCAGACCGCACAATACCGATTGAAGGCACGCTGGATCTAACGCCGCCGCCTGTTGACCAGCAAACGTGGCTGGAGACGGTGCACGAGTGGGTCACGACGGTAGACCACAAGAAGCTCGGACTTCTGTACATGATGCTTTCGATCTTCTTTTTGCTGGTGGGCGGCGTCGAGGCGCTGGCCATACGCATTCAGCTTGCCGTTCCCAACAACCATTTTCTTGCGCCGGACACGTATAACCGCCTGTTTACGATGCATGGAACCACCATGGTCTTCCTGGTGGGCATGCCGTTTCTGTTCGGATTTACCAACTACATCGTTCCCCTGCAGATCGGCGCGCGGGACATGGCTTTTCCTCGTCTGAATGCCTTCAGCTTCTGGATGACGCTGTTCGGCGGCCTGATGCTGTATTACAGCTTTCTCGGTGGCAGCGGACTTTACGGTGTGGGAAATGCGCCGGATGTGGGCTGGTGGGCTTATGCGCCGTTGACCGCGCGTGCCTTCTCGCCGGGCAATGCGACGGATTACTGGGCGCTCTCGCTCATCGTCACCGGGGTCGGGACTCTGGGCGGAGCGATCAACACCATTGCTACCGTAATATGCATGCGCTGCAAGGGCATGACGCTGATGCGGATGCCGCTGTTCGCATGGTTGATGCTGGTGGTGAGCGGCCTTTTGCTGATTACCATCACGCCGCTGACCGCCGCGCAGATCATGCTGAGCATTGACCGCTATCTTGGGGGCCACTTTTTCGACACGCAGGCTGGCGGATCGGCCGTTGTGTGGATGCACTTTTTCTGGATCTTCGGCCACCCGGAGGTCTACGTGCTGGTTTTTCCAGCCTTTGGTATCGCCAGCGAGGTTATTCCCGTTTTCTCGCGCAAGGCCATTTTCGGATATCCGGCGATGGTTGCCGCTTCGGTCGGCATTGGTTTTATCAGCCTTGGGGTGTGGGCGCATCACATGTTTACCGTCGGCATGACGTCGGTTTCCAACGCCTTTTTTGTGCTTTCGACCATGCTGGTCGGGGTTCCAACCGGCATTAAGCTGTTCAACTGGCTGGCCACGATGTGGGGCGGAAAAATCAGATTCAAGGTGCCGATGCTGTTCTGCACCGCGTTTCTGTTTCAGTTTCTGATCGCGGGGCTTACCGGTATCATGCTGTCCATCGCGCCCTGGGACTGGCAACTGCACAACTCCTATTTCGTTGTCGCGCACTTTCACTACATGCTGGTGGGCGCGATCGTATTCAACATTTTCTCTGGGATTTATTACTGGTATCCCAAGGCGACCGGCCGCATGATGAGCGAGACGCTGGGCAAATGGCACTTCTGGCTGTTTCTCATCGGTTTCCACATGACCTTCGACCTTATGCACGTTGTTGGAGTAGACGGCATGCCCCGCTCGATCTACACCTACGAGGCCGACCGGGGCTGGGCGCACCTCAACATGATCATCTCCATCGGTGGATTTATACAGGCGATTGCGGTTCTCATCTTCGCCTACAACCTGTTCTGGTCGTACTACCGTGGCCGTGAGGCGGGCAGCGACCCCTGGGATGCGTGGACGCTCGAATGGTCAACCTCCTCCCCACCGCCGGTTTATAACTTCGCCGTTCCTCCGGAGGTGAAAAGCCGGCGTCCGCTATGGGACATCAAGCATCCCGAAGATCCAGATTGGAAATACGAATGAGCGCGATTCCGCTAATACCGAATCAGACGAATTCCCCCGACGAGCCCTGGAGCCTGCCTTCGCGGGGACGGATCGCCATGTACTCGCTCATTATCGGCGAGTGCGCGATTTTCACCATCTTCGTCGTTGCCTACATCTACTACATTGGCCGCAGCCTTACGGGCCCCACGCCCAAGGAAGTGCTTGATGTTCCAATCTTCAATACCATCTGCCTGCTCTCAAGCAGCCTTACCATCTGGCTTGCAGAGCGCAGCCTGGAGCGTAACAAGATCAAGCTGTTTGGCGCATGGTGGGGTTTGACGTGGCTGCTCGGCGTCATTTTTCTGGTTGGGACCGGCATGGAGTGGCACAAGCTCATCTATCGCGACGGCTTGACCATCAGCACCAACCTGTTTGGAACCACCTTTTATTCTCTTGTTGGTCTGCACGCATTTCACGTAACCGTCGGGTCCCTGATGCTTTTGATCGTGTTGATCTTTACGCTTAAGGGAAAGATTCGCGAGGAGCACTCCGAACGGATTCAGGTTCTGGCGCTGTACTGGCATTTTGTGGACGCAGTGTGGGTGGTTGTTTTCACGCTTGTCTACATTCTTGGGCGATAGAGACGGGACGACAGGAAAATATGAGCGAAGAAAAAAAATCCGGTTCGCATGTCGAAACCATCCATCTGCCGGCTCCGACGGCATGGCCCATCGTGATGGCTTTTGGTGCGACGCTGATTTTTGCGGGTATCGTGACCAACGTGGGGATCAGCATTCTAGGTGGAGTGCTGACGCTGGCTGGAGTTGTGGGCTGGTTCCGCCAGGTGCTTCCGCATGAGGCGCATGAGGACATACCCGTAATTGTGGAAGAGATTTTGATTGCGACGGCGCGGCCCGAAGTAGAGCACGTGGTGTATGACGATCATCACCGCGAGCACTTCCCGCTGGAGACGTATCCGATACTTTCTGGGCTCAAAGGCGGCATAGCCGGCGGCATCGCGATGATTCCTCCCGCGCTGTTGTATGGGTACTTGAGCCACGACAGCATCTGGTGGCCGGTGAACCTGCTGGGTGGAGCGGGTCTCGCCAACTGGCACCATCCATCGACTGCGGACATTGCCCATTTCTACTGGGGAGGGTTAGCCGTGGCCTGCGTGATCCAGGCAGTCGTCAGCCTGCTTGTGGGCCTGTTGTATGGCGCGATGCTTCCCATACTGCCGCGCCACCCGGTCATTCTGGGTGGGATTCTGGCGCCGGTGCTTTGGACCGGCGTGATCCATGCGATGCTGAATATCATCAATCCGGTGCTGGACAGCAACATCGACTGGAAATGGTTTCTGGTTTCGCAGATCACCTTCGGCCTGGTCGCGGGATGGGTTGTCTCGCGGCAGAGCCGAATACGAACGGCGCAGTCCGTGCCGTTCTTTGTGCGCATGGGCATTGAGGTTTCCGGCATGCCCACCGAACATGACGAAGACCGCGATGAGGACGACAAGGCATGAAGATTTCTGCGCTCGCAGGCTGTGTCGTGTTGCTGTCGGTCACTGGCTGCTTTCATCTTCCTGGTAAGCCAAAGCCGGGTGTTGAGGTTCCGCGGCCGAGTTCAGTTATGAATTTCGCCGTTCTGTATCACCAGAACTGCGCTGGCTGCCACGGCAATGAAGGCAAGAACGGAGCCGCGTTCGATCTGGCGAATCCGGTTTATCTGCACTGGGTGGACGATGCGACGTTGCGCAAGATGATTGTGAACGGCGAGACCGATGTGCAGATGCCGGCGTTTGCCAAGTCGCAGGGCGGATTCCTGACTGACGCGCAGATCAACGTGCTGGTGCATGGCATGCGGACCGAGTGGCCGGGGGCTGCGGAAAAGGGCCAAGAGCCGACTCCGCCGCCGTATACGTCCAGCTTGAAGGGCGATGCCGCGCACGGCGCCCAGGTATACAAGCAGGCCTGCGCTCGCTGCCATCAGGCGTCGACGCAGGGGATCACGGATCCGACCTATCTCGCGCTTGTGAATGACCAGTCGCTGCGCACGCTGATTATTGCGGGACGGCCGGATATCGGCCAGCCTGATTGGGAGGGTGACATTCCCGGACACCCGCTTACAGACCAGGAAGTAACCGATGTGGTTGCGTGGCTGGCATCGCAGCGCACGATGACGCCGGGCCAGCCCTATGCAAAGCCGCACTAGAGGAAGAGATATGACGGACACCGTACACGAAGAACATCAAGCTCCGCAGGATGATCCGAAAGTGGTATCGCGGCGCTGGCTGCTTTTGAAGGCTGGCGCGCTTTTCAACGCTGTCGTAGGTATTGCTGTTGCCGTGCCAGTTGTGCGCTATCTGCTTGGGCCAGTGCGGGGCAAGAATTTTTACAATTCGTGGGTTTCGCTGGGGCCGCTGGACCAGTTTCCGGCTGGAGAGACGCGGCTGGCGACCTATATGAATCCTTACAACCACCCATGGGACGGCGCCACGGACAAGACGGCGTGCTGGGTGCGGCATGTCCCCGGTGCAAGCTTCCAGGTGTTTGCCATCAACTGCGCGCACCTTGGCTGTCCGGTGCGCTGGTTTCCGCAGTCGAAGCTGTTTATGTGTCCGTGCCATGGCGGGGTGTATTACGCCGACGGAGCGCGCGCCTCGGGGCCGCCAGAGCGGGGATTGTTTCAATACAAGTACAAGGTTGTGAAGAACGAGCTGCACATCTACGCCGGACAGATGCCGACGCTCGCGAATTCTGCCAGTCTGCGAATACTTAACAACACCGGAAGCAAAGGATGCAGCTCATGCGCTGGGTAAAGCAGACATACAACTGGCTGGAAAGCCGCCTGCAGCTTGAAGCGCCGGTGAAGGATGCAATGCTGCATCCTGTTCCGCGCAATACCGCGAGCTGGTGGTATGTGTTTGGCAGCGCGGCCTTCACGCTGCTGATCCTGCAGGTCGTGACCGGCATTTTGCTGGCGCTCGTCTATGTACCTTCCGCAGCGGGAGCATGGAACAGCCTGAACATGCTGAACCATCAGTTGCCGCTGGGTTGGTTCCTGCGGGCGATGCATGGCTGGGGATCGAACTTCATGGTTGCCATTGTGCTGATCCACATGGCGCAGGTGTTCATGTTCGGATCGTACAAGTATCCGCGTGAGCTGACCTGGATACTAGGCGTTTTTCTATTGCTGATGACGCTCGGCATGGCGTTTACCGGACAGGTTTTGCGTTTTGATCAGGATGCGTACTGGGGCCTTGGGATTGGAGCCTCCATTGCCGGCCGTGTTCCCTTTATCGGGAGGCAACTGGTCCATCTGATGCTGGGCGGTCCAATCATCGCCGGAGCCACGCTCACGCGCTTTTTTGCGTTGCACGTGTTTATCATTCCCGGTTTGCTGCTGCTGTTTGTAGGCATGCACGTCTGGATGGTTCTGAAGCTTGGCATCAGCGAATGGCCCATGCCCGGCCGCGCGGTTCGCCGTTCGACCTACGTTGCCGAGTACAGCAAGCTGACCCACGAGGACGGGATACCATTTGTTCCGGGAGCATTCTGGAAGGACCTGTTTTTTTCCGGAGCGGTGGTGGCGGCGGTGGTGGTTTGCGCGGCGGTGTTTGGCCCCTACGGGCCGACGGGGCGGCCTGATCCAACGATCATCCAGACAGTGCCGAAGCCGGACTTCTTCTTCCTGTGGATTTACGCGGTTCTGTCTTACCTGCCGCCGAACCTGGAAACGCCATTCCTGCTGATAGCTCCGGTGCTGGCGATTGCCGGACTGGTTGCGCTGCCATTTATGGCCGGCGAAGGTGAGAAGAGCTGGCACCGGCGGCCAATAGCGGTTCTTACGCTGGTGACGGTTGCTGTGATGTGGGGGGTTTTTACGAATCTTGCGACCCAAACGCCGTGGAGCCCGCAGATGAACGCCTGGAGTGCGGACACGGTTCCGGTCCGGTATCTGCAGGCATTGACTCCTGTTGAGCGACGGGGAGCGGTTGTGTTCCAGGCGATGCAGTGCCGTAATTGCCATGCGATTGGCGGCAAGGGCGGCGAGCGCGGACCTGCGCTTGATTCGGTTGCTACGCGCCTGACCGAGGATCAGCTGATACGCCAGGTTGTGCAGGGAGGCGGCAATATGCCGGCCTATGGCAAGAGCCTGTCTCCATCGCAGATTACGGCATTGGTGAGCTTCCTCGATACATTGCATCCACACAACCAGCCGGAGGCGAAAAACTCCGCGGAACATTCTACTGCCGCTATTCCAGGCGAGCCGGGGACGAAGGACACAGTGACGACCAAGGCTACATCACCGCCGCAAACGGCGGGCGCAGCGACCGGGAATTAGAGCTGTGCCTCCCACTACCTTTTGGTCGATGTGGGATTTCCCCCCGGTGGTGTGCTCAGAGCTGGTGCTGATCAGCCTGGTCTATACGATTGGTTTTCTGCGCATCCGAAAGTCACGGCCCAAGCTGTTTGAACCGTGGCGGTGGTGGTGCTTTATGGGCGGAATCGTGGCCCTGGTAGTGGCGATTTCGTCTCCGCTGGATACCCTGGACGACCGGCTGCTGGTGATTCACATGGTGCAGCATTTTGTGCTGATGTCCATAGCGCCTCCGCTGGTTGTTTTTGGTGCTCCGGTGGTGCCGATGCTGCGGGGGTTGCCGCGCGCGTTTGTGCGGTCGGTACTGGGGCCCCTCATCCGGCTGCGTTTTTTGCGGAGTTTTTTTCATGCGCTGGTGCAGCCGAAGGTTGCATGGCTGCTGATGGTGATTTCTTACATCGGCTGGCATATCCCAGCAGCCTATGAAGCCACGCTGGCGAACGAGAGCATCCATAACTGCGAACACGCCTGCTTCTTTTTCTCGAACATACTGTTCTGGTGGCCGATTCTAGAGCCGTGGCCGAGCCGCTTTAAGGGATCGCGCTGGCTTTTGCTGCCTTATCTGCTGGCCGCGGGAGTTGTGAATACGGGCATCTCCGCCTTTCTTGTGTTTTCCGGGCGGGTCATTTACCCGTCGTACGGACTGCATCCGGGTATGTATGGGCTGAGTCCGTTGCAGGATCAGGCTGCGGCGGGAGCGTTCATGTGGGTGGCTAATTCGATCGTTTTTCTGCTGCCTGCCTACGCCATCACGCTGAAGCTGCTGTCGCCGCGTAAGTCTCGCGCCTGGGACGTGCGCGTCACCCGCTAGCCAGGCAGGCTGCTGCCGGCGTTCTATTTTTTATGTTTCATGCTGACGGCAGAGATTTCAGGTGTCGTCCCAATGCACGGTGATTGGAATTGGCGACCGTTCCAGCTGTTGGCCAAGTGTGAAAAGATAGTCGGAGATAAACGTAGAGGCTCCAAGCAGTAGTTCGTGCGAGTGGAAATTCTGTAGCGGATTGATCGATGCAAGCGTTTGGCGACTTTCAACTTGATCCAGTGAATGAATGCGTTTGGCGGCACGGCGAGTGCCTGTCGCTGACACCGCGGCCATACGCCGTATTGCGGTATCTGGTTGAGAATTCGCAACGGCTTGTTACGCACGACGAACTGCTGGAGGCTTTGTGGCCGGAAACCTATGTACAGCCACAGATTTTGAGAACCTACGTTCTTGAACTTCGGAAACTTCTCGGCGATGATCCTGCGAGCCCACAATATATAGCCACGATTCCAAAGCGCGGTTATCGCTTTGTGGCCGAGGTCACGCAAGTAAGCAACGGTTCGAGTGAAGAGCACTTGCTGGTTGGGCGTGATGCGGAGCTTGCCTTTCTGTATACGCAACTGGAGCGGGCGCGCAAAGCCGAGCGGCCCACGGTTTTTCTGACGGGGGAAGCCGGTATCGGCAAGACGGCTCTTATCGACGCGTTCTGCAAGCAGATATGCGAGAGTAAATCGGCGGTGCGCATTGCGCGCGGCCAATCCATTGAGGGGTTCAGCGGCAAGGAGACGTTATATCCGGTACGGGAGGCGCTGAATGGACTGTGCTCGGATGAGGATGCCAAAGCGCGGGCGTTATTGTGCGCCGCGGCTCCCGGATGGTTCAACCATGATAATTCGGCGATACCTTCGCTGGGTGAGATTTGCGAGGCCCTGGAAGCGCTAAGCCAGACCGAGCCGTTGCTGCTGGTGTTTGAGGATATCCATTGGGCGGACGCGACCACGCTGGATCTGATTGCCGCTCTGGCCCGGCGGCGAACACCCGCAAAGATTATGCTGCTGGCAAGCGTTTGTCCTGCCGATTTGGAGCCGAAGAGCCCGTTGCGGCGGCTGCAACAGGACCTGGCACGCGGCCGACGAGTGGAAGAGTTTGAGCTGGGGCCCCTGAACAGAACGGCCGTGTGCGAATACATCCGCTGCAAGCTGCATGCACACAAGCTGCCGGCGGGCTTCGATAGCCTGATTCTGCAGCATTCGTCGGGGAATCCGCTTTTTTTGAGTGCGATGCTGGATCATTTGCGGGCACAGCATGTGCTGCGAAGCCAAGGGGATGAAGTGCTCTTAAACCAGCCGCTAGCTGAGATAGAGCTGGGAGTGCCTGATGGGCTGCTGGGGATCATTGAGCTGCAACTTGACCAGTTGAGCGAAGAGGACCGGCGACTGCTGGAGGCGGGCAGCATTGCAGGTACGATCTTTCCGGCTTGGGCTGCAAGCGCGGTGCTGAAGAGGCCGCTGGAGGATGTGGAGGAGGCGTATGCGTCGCTGGTGCGCCGAATTCATCTGGTCTCAGTGGGAGGGCATGACGAACTGCCCAATGGCACACGGTCCACGTTCTATGTCTTTGCGCATGAACTGTACCGGGAAGTGCTGTACAAGAACATTCCGGTGACCCGGCGGAGCCAGTGGCATAAGCAAGTCGCGGGCCAGTTGCGGGTGCTGTTTGCCGGGAATGAGGCGAGTGTGGCCCACGAGATTGCCGCGCATACGGAGGCAAGTACCTCACCTCGTTGAATCCTGGAACAGAGACACGACCGGCCCGGAGTCGCTCAGGCTTCCGGGCCGATGTTTTTGGTGTGGACTATGCTTCAAAGGAGACAATGGCCGCGCTGGCAGCGGGAAGGTCGGCGGAGAAGACTCCGTGTTTGCGAGTAAGTGTGAGGTGGCTGGATGCAGACCAGTCGCCGTGCGGGCTTACGGAAGATCCGCCCAGTGTGACTCCGGACGTTGAGGCCAGATCGGGCGCGGAGAGCAGAAGCAAGGAAGCCCGCTGCGCGCGCTGACCGGGATCGACGGCGATGCGCAGGGTGGAGTTGGAGCTTTTGTTGAAGAGGACGGTTTTTAGCCCAGAGGCAGTCTTAAGCGAGTATGCCGCGACGACATCTTCGGGCTGCGGCTGGCTGAGCCGGTTCTCGACCATTTGTCCTGCTCCCGCGAGTGCGAACATGAGCATGCCGTAATAGATGGGGCGCGCCTCGAAGCCGGCTTTCTGCGTGCCGGCAATCGGCGTGTACCAGCCGTAGCCGCCGCCATGGAAGTTGATACCGGTTCCGCCTTGAGCGGCAAGCTGATACATCAACTCGGCTCCCCAAAGGGCAGAGGCGAAGGTATTGCTGACACCCTTTTTCCCGCCCTGATAGCAGGAGTTGGTTTCGGTCATACGGAAGGGCAGGCCGGTGTCCTTGTGGGTCTGCGCCATTCCGGCGAATTCGGCTACGAGCTTGGGGTTGGGCCGCAGCAGACGGCCTATGGTCATGGAAGGGTTGGTTGGTGGGCCTTCCGCGTAATAGTGCTGGGAGAGGAAGGCGATTTCGTTTTTGAATTCCCTGGCGAAGGGGACCAGCCATTCATTGTTGAAGGCGGTGTCTGGTCCGGAAAACGGAGCGTTTGGAACGCGCGCACGAATCACTTTGTAGAAGTGCTGCCATTGTTTGGCGAAAGCGGCGAAGTTATATCCTGGCTTGCGGATGCCGTTGCGGGAGAAGAGATCGGGCTCATTACAGAGCTGGAAGGAGACCAGTTTTGGGCCGATCAGCTTCATGACATAGGCCGCTTCGTCGGCGGCGTCCTCGGCGGTTCCGGTGCCCATATTGAGGCCGTAAATCAGCTTCCAGCCGGTGGCGTCAATGAAGTCGCTAAGGTTGCGAACCGCTTCGGGCGTGATTCTCCTAACCAGGTCGGGGTGCTTGCCGGTGCTGGGATTGACCGGAGCGGCAGCGTTAGCCAAGTCTGCTGCTTTCGGCTTTGGCGTCCAGTAGCAATACTCGCTGGTGTTGCCGCCGACGCGGAGGATCCCGGATTTTCCCAGCCTGCGCACGAGGCCGATGAGTTCGGTGTTGCTGGGGGCAAAGAAGGTCGGGTCACCGAGTTGCGCGCTTTCATAGCTCAGGCCAGTGAAGTCGGGTCCGATGGTGTTGCCGGTGCGATGGGGATCGATGGTGAGTCGAAGGGAGGTTGTTGCTGAGGGTTGATCCAGGCCGTGGGCTTTGAAGAAGGACGCTCCGGAGACGAGAGCGGACAACTGAAGAAATTCGCGACGTCGCATATACGGAATTCGAGCACAACCAAGTCCCCTTATGCAATGCGATACCGCATATTCCGGTATAGTGGTTGCGGCTTTTATATAGGAGTATGCGGATGTCTATTTTTGGTCCTTTGTCCCGGCGTGATTTTCTTCGTGCCAGCAGTGGTGCAGCAGTTGGCGGATACCTGGCAGCGAGAACTATTGACCTTACCGCCGAGGCGGAAGTGGCGGCTCCAGCATCGAGTGATGTGGTCCGGTTTGGGATTATCGGCGTAGGGACGGAAGGCTCGGCGCTGTTGCGGACGGCGGTGGCCCTGCCGGGAACAAAATGCGTGGCAGCGAGCGATCTGTATGACGGGCGGCACACGCTGGCCAAGGAGATTGCCGGGCAAGAGGTGCGGACAACGCGCCGCTACCACGAGGTACTGGAAGACAAGTCAATTCAGTGTGTATTTGTGGCGACGCCTGACTTCTGGCACAAGCAGGTGGTGGTGGATGCGCTGGCTGCAGGCAAGGATGTGTACTGCGAAAAGCCGATGTCACACACGATTGCCGAGGGGCAGGAGATGGTGGAAGCGGTGCGGCGGAGTAGCGGGAAGTTTGTGCAGGTGGGGTCGCAGCGGGTGAGTTCGGCGCTGTTTGCTAAAGCCAAGGAGCTGGTTTCCAGTGGAGCGATTGGAGAACTGATGCAGGTTGAGCTGCAGTTGGGCCGCAATTCTCCAGACGGCGCGTGGGAATATCCGCCGCCGCTGGATCTGTCTCCGGAGAACCTGGACTGGGTGACATGGCAGAAGGATGTCCCGAAGGTGCCGTTTAACCCCGATATTTTTGCGCGGTGGCGGAGTTGGCATCAATATGGGACGGGCATGGCCGGCGACTTGATGGTTCACCTGCTCAGCGGGATGCAGTTCGCAACGGGCATCAACGCCGTGCCGGATGAGGCGACGGCGATTGGCGGGATTTTTCGCTGGAAGGATGGGCGGAACATGCCCGATGTGCAGGACACGCTCTTCCAGTATGGAAAGACGCCTGTGACTGTTCGGCTGACGTTGGCGACGGAGACGACGGAGACGACGCGGATTATGGGGTCCAAGGGGATTGTGGAGTTGAGAAATGGCGAGCTGACGTGGATTCCGCAGCTGGGGATCGACACCAGCCCGAGCTACTATTCGCAGAGTTTTCCGGCGGCGATGCGGGCGGAGTATGACCATGCGTGGCACGCCAAGAACGATCCCATCCTGGCGAAGCACAAGCTATCTGACGTGACGGTCTATCACGGGCCTTACTGGGATAATCTGCGGCCGCACATCGCCAACTTCTTCAATGCGGTGCGCACGCGCAAGCCAGTGGTGGAGGATGTGGTGTTTGGCCAGCATGCGGCGGCTGCCTGCCATATGGCGAACACCTCCTACTTTGCGGGGAAGACTGTGCGGTCCTGAGGCGGGCGGCACACTATTGCGTGGTGGCTATGGCGTAGTAGCCCTTGCGCGCATGGACCTTGAGGCCGTTACCCTTGCAGGCGATTTTTACCTTGCGGTAAGTACCGTCAAGCTTATCGTTGGTGGGCGTATAGCTGGCCAGGTACTGGGTTCGCAGCTCGCGCTGGATTTCGTCGAAGGCGTCCTGCAGCTTTCTTCCGTTGTTGCCGACGTCGATTACACGGCCACCCGTGGCGTCGGCCAGTCTCTGCATCTGGCTGGCTCCGGAGTAGCCAAAGGTGTAGTTGTTGTAGAAGCCGTGATCGGCGATGAGGATGACGTAAATGATGGCGTTGGCCCGCTGCGCGGCCTCAATGGCCTGATTAGGCTTGGTGACCGAGCCCATGTCCTCGCCGTCGGTCAGAATGATGAGGGCTTTGCGTCCGGTGGTCATGGACAGCTTGTCTTTTGAGGCTTCGGCGACGGCGTCGTAGAGCAGAGTGCCTTTGGGTGTCCCCTGCGTGGGGAATGGCCCCTGGCCGATGCCGGGAATGCCTACCGCGCCGTTCCCGCCGGCGGTGTTGATCGTGGCCTTGTCGAGGGCGCGGGTGAGCGCATCGACATTGTTGGTGAAGTCCTGCGCGAGATCCACGTCAACATCGAAAGTGACGACGAAGGCCTGATCCTTGGGGCGCAGGATCTGGTGGAGGAAGCGGCTACCGGCCTGCTGTTCGAGGGGCAGAACGTCTTCCTGGCTTCCACTGGTGTCGAGCATAATGCCGAGGGTGAGCGGGAGGTTGGTTTCGGTGGTGAAGTTCTTAATGGTCTGAAGCTTGCCGTCCTCATAGATGCTGCAGTCACTTTTGCTGAGAGTGGGGATGAGGCCGTTGTGCTTGTCGCGGACTGAAAAGTACAGGCTGACCAGGTTGACGTTGACCTTGAAGGTTTTTTCGGGAGTGGTTTGCTGGGTGGTGTCGGGGAAATTGCTGTCCGGCGGAGGAGCATCGGCGGACGGAGTGGTTTGTGCGAAGGCCCCGACCGCGCACAGCAAGATGGCGGTGATGGCGATCCAGGGGGTGAGGATCCGGGAAGTGCGGCGGTGACGGGGCATAGTCATACGTTTATTACAGATTAGACGGATTCCGGGCGGGAAAGGACAGTTTGAAACCTGAGCGTATAACCATAGCGGGCCAACCTGAATCTGATAACCTGAAGGTAAGGCATGGTTCGCCAAATTAGGCGAGTTCGGCCGGTTAGTTGGAGGGTTTCTGGTGATTCAAGGCGCCTTGGCATTCGCGTTATCTTTCTTTCTTTTGGGAGCAGCGCCACAACCGCAGCAATCGCAGCAACAGGCCAGCGTAGCGCAGCAGAGTATTCCGAATGCGCCCGCTCCATCGGGATTGTCAGGTCTCAAGAATGACGTGACTCCTGGCGAGGGCGCGCAGCCGATGCCGAATCCACAGACTACCCAGCAGACGCCGTCCACGCCCCAATCGGGGCAGGAGACCTTTCAACAGCAGCCGCCAGTGATGCCCGGGAAGGGTGAGAACGGGTCTACCTTTACCATCCGCGTTCCGGTCAATTACATCATGGTTCCGGTTACGGTGCGGGACAAGCACCATCAACTGGTGGCGGGGCTTAACTGGCGCCAGTTCAAGATTTACGAAGACGGACAGCGCCAGAGGATTGCCTTTTTCTCGGTGGATCCGCTTCCGCTTTCCGTTGCTTTTGTGATTGACCAGAGCCTGCCGGCAGACATAATGCGCAAGGTGAATCAGAGCCTGACGGCCATAACCGGCGCGTTTGGAGCTGCAGATACTATTGCCGTGTTTACGTATAACACCAGCCCCAACATGGTCACGGGCTTTACCGGGGCGCGGGGGCCGCGCATTCTTGCCGCGCTGGAGTCGTCGAAGCGTCCGGGTCGCGCTATGGGAGTACCAACGATCGACGGGCCGTTTGCTACGGGGCCGACGATCAATGGGCAGATGGTTGATCCAAATCTTGAGACGCAGAGCGGCAATGCGGGAGGGTTTCTGAATGTTCCGAAGGAAGTTCATCCCCTGAACGATGCAATTCTGGCTGCCGCGAGGCACCTTGCGAACCAGCCCAGCGGGCGGCGGCGCATAATTTACGTGATTACCGACGGCAAGGAGTCCGGCAGCAAGGCGACACAGAAGGAAGTCATCAAGTATCTGCTGACGAACAAGATCTCTGTTTACGGCACGATTGTGGGCGATTCCGCGATGTGGGGAGTGGGCTATCTGGACAAGCTGCATCTGCCGCTATTGCCGACGGACAACGTGATGCCTCGATACGCAATCATGACGGGCGGATCACTGGATTCGGAGCTGTCGGAAAACGGCATACAGCGGAGCTTTGGCGAGATTGCGGCCTCGATCCGCAACCAGTACACGCTCTACTACTACAGCCGGAAGCCGGCGCTCAGCGAGAGTCGTGTCTCGATCGAAGTAGACGTTAATGTTCCTGGCCTGGATGTGACCGCGCCTCTGTACTACTATCCATCGCTGGCGTCCGTCGAGCGCTAAAGCATTTCTCTGGTTGGTGTAGAGGGGGCAGAATGCCTTGAAGTGGCTTTTTCCTTAAGGAAAAAGCCACCCTGTACGCTGCTGGAAACTCCACAGAAGCTGGAGAAATTCCTTATAAGGAGTAGGGTCGGCCTGCAGGCATCTGTGGGCCTTTCCCTGTTGCGGCTTTTGTCTGGTGGCGAGGCTTTATAAAAAGCAGGCGGCGAAGAGCCCGGCAGCACAAAATATCCCGGCCATAGCTGGGGTGGTGCTGCGCTCAATTCGTGAGTGGGTACGGAAGGGGCGGGGAAGGGAGTGTCCTGGGTTCCTTCGAGAATAACGGCAGTTGAACTCTTATTACTTGGTCTGTGTGATCGTGGGCGGTTGCGGGGTCTCAGTCTTCGCGACGTTTTCCTGCTGGGGAGCGTCGGTGGAACCGATACCCTTGATACCTTCCTTGAAGCCCTTGATGCCCTCTCCAAGACCCTTGCCAAGCTCAGGCAGTTTGCGCGGTCCGAAGACCAGCAGCGCAATTACAAGAATGATGATGAGGTGAGCTGGTTGAAACAGATTATCGAACATGGCAAGTCTCCCATGATCCGGCGGTTCTCTGGGCCAGCCGGAAAGCGAATTTCGTTCGCTGTTTGTATTGTCGCACAGAGGGCTTGGCCTGTGCATGGAGGGGAAATTCCCGGTAGCTTTGATGGGAATGAATGGTCGAGTTGGATTGGATTTAGGCCGGGACATGCGACGGGTCTGCTTTGTTTTGCCGGTGAGCAGGGGATGGACGATTCTGCCAGTTTTTGGGGGATGATTCCGCGGGCGGCGTGGAGAGCGGCAGGATCAGCGGGGAAATGGACTCAGGATCAGCGGGGAAATGGACTAAGGACAGCCATATTCTCGGGTTCTGTACAGGACAGAACCCGCGTCCACCATGTATCGTGAAAGCTTGTGGGGCATTCGCAACTATTTGTGGAATGAGCAGGTTTTTGGAGGTTTTTCTCGACGTGCGGAAGAGTCTGTTTTCTCTGGCGGCAGTGGCAATACTGCTGTCGTGTTTTCAAGTACAGGCGCGGGCGCAGTATACGCAGCCCGTGGTAGCACCGAACACCACGCTGACAAATGTCAAGTACGACTGGCGCTGGGAGGTTTATGGCGGCATGGCCTACTCCCACTTCAACGCCGGAGCTAATCTGGTTCAGGGCGCCAACCTCGGCGGTTTCGACGCACAGGTGGCTCGCTTCTTTACGCCGCGTTGGGCGTTGGCAGGCAATGTGCGCGGCTACTACGGTACGAGCGGTGTAGCGCCCAATATCTACCGCATCGAGGGTCCGTTTGTAAGCGAACATATGTTTCTTGCGGGGCCGGAGTATCGAGGCCCGAGCAATGAGCATGTATCCCTGACGCTCCATGCGCTTGTTGGCGGGGCGTACGGCTACTTTACGCGTGGGTTGCAGGACCAGCAGGGAAACCCTGTGCCGCCTTCGGCTGTGGGATTTTTCAATAATCAACTTGCCTTTGGCAGCGCCATCGGCGGGTCGATCGACCTGAACCGCTCACCGAGACTCGTCTTCCGGATTTCACCGGATGCGACGCTGACGGATTTTGGCGGAGCAGGGATCCATGAGCAGTTCACGCTTTCCGTGGGTCTGCTGTACCGCTTCAAGCAGGTGCCCAGCATGCTGCGGCGGCATCATCACGGGAAGTAGCTGCATTGTTTGTTGTTTGAAGGGGCGCCCTGTGCCCAGCAGAGGGCGAACAGTCTAGAGACGAAAGGCCCGGAGCGAATGCAGCCGGGCCTGTTCGATTTTGGGGCAGGGATTCTGCTCCAAGTGGACCGCAGGCGCGGAGCGAGACGATGGGGCTTGCGCGAGTTGATGTATGCGATTACATTTCTCGTGAGGTTATTCAGCCATGCGGATCATTGCTCTGTGCCGTTCCCGCGCCATGCTCTGTTTTGTGTGGGCGGTGCTGTTCGCGCTCATCGCGCTCCCACTTGCCCATGCGGCGGAGGCCCCCAAACTCGTCCAAAAGGATGGACGCTACGCATTGATGGTCGATGGCCACCCGTATTTCATTCTGGGAGGGCAGATTCACAATTCCAGCGCATGGCCGAGCGAACTGCCCCAGGTGTGGAAGGCGCTGGCGAAGTTGCATGCCAACACGGTTGAGGCACCGGTCTATTGGCAGCAGTTTGAGCCGCAGGAAGGCCACTTTGACTACACCAATGTGGACCAGATTGTGGAAGGCGCGCGCGCACACAATCTGCATGTTGTGCTGCTTTGGTTCGGAACCTGGAAGAACGGCAACAACCACTACACTCCGGTATGGGTGAAGACCAATACAAAACGTTTTCCGCGCGTGATCCGTCCGGACGGGGAACCGATCGATGTGATGTCACCGCTGGGGACGAATACGCTGGAGGCGGACAAGACAGCATTTGTGGCGCTGATGCGGCACCTGAAGCAGATGGATGGAGAGCAACATACGGTGCTGCTGGTGCAGGTCGAGAATGAGTCGGGGAACATTGGCAGTGTGCGCGATAACTCTGCTGAGGCCAATCGCCTTTTTGCGGGACAGGTTCCTGCTGACATGCTGGCCGCCACGCACAAGGAGGCGGGCACCTGGAGCAAGGTTTTTGGCGCTGAGGCAGACGAGCTTTTCCAGGTTTACTACCAGGCGAAGTACATCAACCAGATTGTGGCGGCGGGTAAGGCTGAGTTTGACATTCCCTGCTACATCAATGTGTGGATCGACTATCCTGCGGCGGAGCTTCCGCAGCGGCAGATAGATTTGCCCGGTATCGCATACCCGAGCGGCGGCGCGGTGCAAAAGCTGGTGGGATTGTGGCGTAAACTTGCGCCCTCGATCGATATGATCGGGCCCGATATTTACACCGACGATTCGCAGTTCTACCGCGAGACGATGCACGCGTATAAGCTCCCGGACAATCCCTTGTGGATTCCGGAGACGGGCCGCAGTGACAGCTTCGGCAAGTTCCTGTTTTATGCCATTGGAGACGGCGGGATTGGTTTTTCGCCCTTTGGCGTGGACCAGTCGGGGTGGAACATTCTGGGAAATGAGCCGTGGACGGCGCATGCGAGGAACTTCGCACTGATCGGCCCGATCGATCGCGAGATTGCGCAACTGGAGTTCGAGGGCAAGGTAAAGACAGCCGTTGAAGAACCGGGGCACACCACGCAGGAGCTTGATTTCGGCGCTTGGCAGGCCACCGTAGCTTTTGGCTTTCCGCAACCGGATGGTCGTAGGGCGCCGGGTACAAAGGACGCGGACGGCGCCGCGGTGGTGGCGCAACTGGGGCCGAATGAGTTTCTAGTGACAGGAATAGACGCGAGTGTCATCTTCCATTTACCGGGCAAGCTGCCCTGGATGCGCAGCCAGATTCTTACGGCAGAGCAGGGAGTGTACGAACATGGTGTTTGGAAGTCGCTACGGATGTTGAATGGCGACGAGACGGACCGCGGGCTGGATTTCCATCAGAAGCCGGAATATGTGCGTGTTCGGATGGGACGGTTCTAGGGAGGGTAGCAAGGCATTAAGACATGCGCAGAAATTCCGTCCTTTGGTTTCAGGCGGACGCAGGCTGTGATTCAGACCGTCCCCGCACAGCCCTGCTGCCGTGCTAACGTAAAAAGTTCGGTACTTTTCGCCAAAGGAAACTCACTGTGGCCACTTCGACCTCGCTTGCGCTCCGGCAGACAGCACTCAATGCAACACATCGGCACATGGGCGCGAAGATGGTCGACTTTGGCGGGTGGGACATGCCGGTCGAGTACTCCGGGCTGATTGCCGAGCATATGGCGGTACGGACCGGCGTTGGTGTCTTTGACGTCAGCCACATGGGCGACATTCAGTTGCGCGGACCCGAGGCGCTGGCGGCCGTGCAACACATCACCATGAACGACGCCTCGAAGCTGCAGATGGGGCAGGCGCAGTACTCGGCGATGCTGTATCCGCAGGGGACGTTTGTGGACGACGTAGTTGTTCACAAATTCAGCGATAACGATTATCTGATCGTGATCAATGCCGGAACGCGGGAGAAAGATTTCCAGTGGGTGAAGCAGAACGTGCAGCGGTTCCACTGTCATGCGAACGACTTCAGCGACTACTACACGCAGCTTGCCATTCAGGGTCCGAGGGCCGCGGAGACGCTGGCCAAGCTGACGAATCTGGATCTGAGCACGATCAAGGGCTACTGGTTCAAGTGGGGGACGGTTTGTGGGCTGCCGAATACGCTGGTGGCGCGCACGGGATACACGGGCGAAGACGGCTTTGAGATTTACGTGCCGTCGGACGTGGTGACGAGCGAGCGTGTTTGGAAAGAGGTGCTGGAGGCGGGCAAGGAGTTCGGCATTTTGCCTTGCGGGCTGGGCGCGCGCAACACGCTGCGGCTGGAGTCGGCCATGGCGCTCTACGGGCACGAAATTTCTGAGGCTATCAACCCGTTTGAGGCGCACCTGGAGCGGTTTCTGAAGCTGGATAAGGGCGAGTTTATGGGTGCCGAGGCGCTGCGGGCGATCCAGGCGCAGGGCGGGCCGAAGCGCAAGCTGGTGGGGCTTGAGATGATTGAGCGGGGGATTGCCCGGGACGGCTATGCGGTTCTGAATGCGGCCGGGGAGAAGATCGGCGAAGTCACGAGCGGATCGCCTGCGCCGTTCCTGAAGAAGAACATCGCACTGGCGTATGTTCCGGTCGAGGTCGCGGCGGCGGGCGGAGAGGTTGCCGTGGAGGTTCGCGGGAATCCGGTGAAGGCGAAGATTGTTCCGACGCCGTTTTATCGCCGGCCGAAGAAGAGCGCATAGAGTTTGCAGACCAGATTGCAGCACGAACAGAAAGAAAGAGGATGGGATGGCTTATCCGGAGAAATATAAATACACGCGCGAGCATGAGTGGATCGAGGTCGCGGGCAACAAGGGGACGATTGGCATTACGGACTATGCGCAGAATTCGCTGGGCGACATCGTTTTTGTGGATGCTCCCAAAGTCGGCGATAAGGTGGAGAAGGGCGCGGTGTTTGGCAGCGTGGAGTCTGTGAAGGCCGTCTCTGACCTGTACTCGCCGGTGAGCGGGACCGTGACCGAGGTGAATGAGACGTTGAAGGATGCTCCGGAGAAAATCAATAGCGACGCGCATGGGGCGTGGATCATCAAAGTGGAGTTGAGTGATCCGGGGGAGCTTTCGTCTCTGCTGCCGGCCGCCGACTACGAAAAGTTTATTGCTGAAGAGACGGGTAACTAAAAACGGATGCGCTATCTGCCGAAGTCTGACCCCGAGCGCGTTGCGATGCTGCGCCAGATCGGCGCTGCCTCAATCGACGATCTTTTTTCCGTGATTCCAGAAGAGTACCGGCTGGCGCGCGATCTCGATATCCCGCGCCAGATGGGCGAGTCGGAGATTGTCGATTATTTCAAGGTTGCGGCGGCGAAAAACGCCAATGGCTATGCCAGTTTTCTTGGGGCGGGAGCGTACCGGCACTATCGTCCGGTGGTGATTGACTCGCTGGTGCAGCGTGGCGAATTTCTTACCTCCTACACGCCCTACCAGGCGGAGATCACGCAGGGGACTCTGCAGGCGATTTTCGAGTTTCAGACGATGATCTGCGAGTTGACCGGGATGGACATCGCGAATGCGTCCATGTACGACGGCTCAACCGGCGCGGCGGAGGCGGTGATGATGGCCATCCGCGTAACGGGGCGGGATGGCGTGCTTGTAGCGCGGACGGCGCACCCGGAGTATCGCGAGGTGATGCACACCTACGCACAGCACCAGGGGCACGACGCGCGCGAAGTCGAGTATGGACCGGACGGGCGCATTGACCTGGCGGCTCTGGAGCAGGCTGTAACGGAAGAGACGGCGTGCGTGCTGGTGCAGTCGCCCAACTTCTTTGGGATTGTTGAAGACATTCCAGCGATTGCTGAGATTGCGCACAAGAAGGGCGCGCTGCTGGCGGTGTCGATTGCCGAGGCGGTGTCACTGGGGATTGTGCGGCCTCCGGTGGAGGCGGATATTGTCTCGATGGAGGCGCAGTCGTATGGTGTTGCGCTGAGCTATGGCGGGCCGTATTGCGGCGTGCTGGCAGCGAAGGAGAAGTATCTGCGCCAGATGCCGGGAAGGCTGGTTGGGGAGACCAAGGACACGCAGGGCCGGCGCGGATTTGTGCTCACGCTTTCGACGCGGGAGCAGCATATTCGGCGTGAGAAGGCGACCTCGAACATCTGCACCAATCAGGCGCTGGTGGCGCTGATGACGACGATCTTCCTTACGGTTTATGGCAAGCAGGGGATGCACGAGTTGGCGGTGCAGAACCTGGCGAAGGCGAAGTATGCAGCGGAGGTGCTGGGCAAGCAGGCGAAGCTACTGTTTGCCGATACTCCGCGCTTCCATGAGTTCGTGCTGCAGACGGAGGAGCCGGCGGAGCAGCTCAACGCGCGGCTGCTGGAGAAGAAGATTATTGGCGGGCTGTCGCTGAAGAAGTGGTATCCGGAGCTGGGTAACGCGACGCTGTGGTGCGCGACGGAGCTGACGACAAGAGAACAGATGGACGCAGCGGCGGCAGTGGTTGCGGGCGCGCCTGTGGCGGCTGCTGCGCGGTAGGCAGACAGGGATTGTGATGGCAACGACGAGTGGATTTATCGGAAATACGCGGAAGGTAACGGCTCACCTGACCCAGAATGAGGGGTTGAGCTTTGAGAAGTCAGCGCCCGGTAAGAAGGGGTACAAGCTGGCTCCGCTGGACGTGCCTGAGGTTGATGTGGCGGCGCTGCTGGGCGGGGCCGTGCGCGAGGATGAGCCGACGCTGCCGGAGCTGAGCGAGATTGAGATCATTCGCCACTTCACGCGGCTTTCGACCTGGAACTATGCGATCGATCTGGGGATGTATCCGCTGGGAAGCTGCACGATGAAGTACAACCCGCGCGTGAATGAGTTTGTGTCGCGGCTGGAGGGGATTGCCGAGGCGCATCCGTACCAGCCGGAGGCGCTTTCGCAGGGTGCGCTAGGGATTGTGAAGCTGCTGCAGGATTGCCTGATTGAGATTACGGGCATGGATGCGATTACGCTACAGCCGGCTGCGGGGGCGCATGGGGAGTTTACTGGCATTCTGCTGGCGCGGGCGTACCACCAGTCGAAGGGGAATCCGCGGAAGCATGTGATTATTCCCGACTCGGCGCATGGGACGAACCCGGCGACGGCGGCGACGTGCGGTTATCAGGTGGTGAATCTGAAGTCGAATGCGCAGGGCGGCGTGGATGTGGCAGCGCTGGCGCAGATGGTGAACGAAGATACAGCGGCCATGATGCTGACCAATCCGTCAACGATTGGTGTGTTCGAGAACGAGATTCACAAGATCGCGGATGTACTGCACGACAAGGGCGCGCTGCTCTACATGGACGGCGCGAACATGAACGCGCTGGTGGGCAAGACGCGGCCAGGCGACTTTGGCGTGGACGTGATGCACCTGAACCTGCACAAGACCTTCTCGACGCCACACGGCGGCGGTGGGCCGGGATCGGGGCCGGTGGCATGCAAGAAGATTCTGGAGCCGTTTTTGCCGGTTCCTGTGTTGAAGCAGGGGGCCGATGGGCTGCTGCAATGGGAGTATGACCGGCCGCAGTCGGTAGGCCGCGTGCGCATGCTGTACGGCAACTTTGGGATGTTTGTGCGGGCGCTGGCGTACATTCTGGCGAACGGGCCGGACGGCCTGCGGCAGACTACGGAAGATGCGGTGCTGAACGCGAACTACATCCGGAAGAAGCTGGAAGACCTGTACGAGCTTCCTTACTCGACGCCGTCGATGCACGAGGTGGTCTTCAGCGACAAGCGGCAGACGAAGAACGGCGTGAAGACGGGCGATATTGCCAAGCGGCTGATTGACTATGGATTTCATCCGTATACCGTGTCGTTTCCGTTGATCGTGCCCGGGGCGCTGATGATTGAGCCGACGGAGAGCGAGTCTCGCGAGGAACTGGACCTGTTCATCGACGCCATGCGGCAGATTGCGCGCGAGGTGGAGGAGAATCCGGAGTTGGTGAAGAGCGCGCCGCACTCGACGCGTATTTCAAGGCTGGATGAGACGGCGGCGGCGCGGAAGCCGGTGCTGCGCTGGAAGGCTCCGGCGGCGGATGACGGGGTTGAGATCGACACCGCGGCGAAGGAGTGGTGATGGATTCTCTTTATCACCGCCGCGATGAGCTTGAGAAGTACGAGTTCATGATGGGGCCGGAGCGGGGCAAGCTGGCGGTCTCGCTGGACATGCTGACGGATGCGCTGATCCTGGTGGGGCAGCACGGTGTTTACTGCACCTCGCAGCGGAACCCCTCGAAGCCTGCGCTGGATCTCGAAACCGTGCTGGGCGAAATCGACGGCGCGAAGCAGCTCATTCAGTCCGTGATGCAGGAACTGGAGCGCCGCCGCGCCGCCGATAATCAGACAACGAAAGAGTAGAGGCGTCTATTTGGTTGCGGTGATCAAGACGTAGACGTTGGTCTTATCCCAGATCAGGTGCAGCTGGGTGTGGTTGCCGTGCGTGTGTTCAAAGGCGATCTTGAAATTCTGTACGGTTGTGGCGGGCGTTGGGCCGCGCATCATGGGGATCCGGGCGAGGTCCTGGTTCTCGTGATAGGTCAATCCCCACTGGCCCACCTGCTTGTTGATGATGAGCTTCCATCCCGTGGGCGAGGGCAGCGAGTAAAGGCTGTAGGCGCCGGCGGGAACGTCTTTGCCGCCGATGCGAAGATTGGCCTGGGTGTGGATGGTGGTTGCGGTGTTGGCTCCGGTGCGCCAGACTTTGCCGTAGGGGACCAGGCTGCCCATGATTTTGCGTCCGCGCATGGACGGAGTGCAGTAATAGACGGTGAGGGTTTTCCCGTTGAGGGTGGTGCTGGCTACGGCGGCAGGGCTGAGAGGTGGATGCTGATCCCCCTCAGGCTTACATTGGGCGTTGGCCTGCGCGAATGCGAAGAGTACTGCGACCAGAGTGAACAGGAGACTTCTGACTACAAGGGATTTCCGCTGCATAGATCAAGCTCCTTCGACGAATGGGTACGCGTTCATCAGAACTCGTAGGCGATTGGTCTGTCAAAAAAGGAAAGCTGGGGGGAATGGTGCGCCCGAGAAGATTCGAACTTCTGGCCTAACGCTTCGGAGGCGTTCGCTCTATCCATCTGAGCTACGGGCGCGTATTTTCAGGATACTACGGGACTGGCCGTCCAGGCACACACGCTTCGCGGGACTGGCCGTCCGGGCACACCCGCTTCGCGGATTTGGAGTGCCGAAGGCGATTTCCCATCCCCGGTGTGGTGAAGATTGTGCCAGGGATGGGTACCGCAATGGACCGTCTAGGCCAGTTCGTAGCCGGCGAAGAAGTAGCCGATCTCGAACTGGGCGGTGTCCTCGGCGTCGGAGCCGTGGATGGAGTTCTCCTCGATGGAGGCTGCGAACTGCTTGCGGATGGTGCCTTCTTCGGCGTTGGCCGGGTTGGTGGCGCCCATGAGTTTGCGCAGGTCGGCGATGGCGTTGTCCTTCTCGAGAACCATCGGAAAGATGGGGCCGGAGGACATGAAGTCAGTGAGCGAGCCGAAGAACGGGCGTTCACTGTGGACGTAGTAGAAGCCCTCGGCCTGGGTTTTGGAGATGGAGAGCTTCTTGATGGCGATGATTTTGAAGCCGGCCTTCTCGATTTCGGCGAGGATGGCGGCGGTGTGGCCCTTGCGGACGGCGTCTGGCTTGATGATGCTGAAGGTGCGTTGGGACATATAGCTCTTAGCTCCTAGCTTTTAGCTGCTAGCTTGTTTAGGTATTCAATTCGGGTGGAGTTGGGATCCACTAGCTAGAAGCTAAAGGCTAATAGCTAGTGGCTGTTTTATTTTCCGATGACGCGCGCTACGGTTTCGCCGATGGCGGCGGGGCTTTCGACGACGTGGATGCCGGCAGCGGTGAGCGCCTTCATCTTCTCGGCAGCCGTGCCCTGGCCTCCGGAGATGATGGCTCCGGCGTGGCCCATGCGGCGTCCCGGAGGGGCGGTTTGTCCGGCGATGAATCCGACGACCGGCTTCTTGACATACTGCTTGACGTACTCGGCAGCGGCTTCCTCGGCGGTTCCGCCGATTTCGCCGATGAGGATGATGGCTTCGGTCTCGGGGTCCTCGTTGAGCAGCTTGAGGGCATCGATGTGGGTGGTCCCGATGATGGGATCGCCACCAATGCCGATGGCTGTGGACTGGCCGATGCCGCGCTGCGTGAGCTGGTAGACGGCCTCGTAGGTCAGGGTTCCCGAGCGGGAGATGATGCCGACGCTGCCTTCCTTGTGAATGCGTCCGGGCATGATGCCGACTTTGGCCTTGCCAGGTGAGATGACGCCGGGGCAGTTGGGGCCGATGAGGCGCGAGCTGGAGCTCTTAAGGACGCTCCAGACCTTGACCATATCGTTGATCGGGATGCCTTCGGTGATGCAGATGATGAGCGGCAGGCCGGCTTCATTGGCTTCCAGGATGGCGTCTGCCGCGAACGGCGGCGGGACGAAGATGACGGTGGCGTTGGCCCCAGTCTTCTCGACTGCTTCCTGCACGGTGTCAAACACCGGCCAGCCTTCGTGAATGTTGCCGCCTTTGCCGGGGGTGACGCCGCCAACGACGTTGGTGCCGTATTCGGCGCAGCCTTTGGCGTGGAAGGTGCCTTCCTTACCGGTGATGCCCTGAACGATGAGGCGGGTATTTTTGTCTACTAATACAGCCATTAGCTTTTAGCTCCTAGCTTCTAGCTCTTAGCTCCGAGCGAAGCGATGAATGCGCTGAGCATCTTGCCGACTTCAATGCTAAGATTCTCAGCTTTGCCTAGTTGTTCCAGTTCGCCCAGCTTCAGATGTTTTGCGACCAGAAGCTGGGTTTGAACCTCGTAATTTGATCCTTGCGCAAGCCCAAGAAACTGCCGGAACTCGCCTTGCGAGATACGGCCTCGTCCTTCGGCAATGTTACTTGCAACTGAAACCGCCGCACGGCGCAACTGTGAGGTCGGGCCGTACATTTCTTCGCGCGGAAAAGCCCGTGTGGCATCGTAGATCGAGACAGTCATCTCCATCGCACGCTGCCATACCAGTAAATCCTGAAAAGCCTGTCCCACCCGACCTCACGATTTCTAAGCTCCGTTTCCTATAACTAATAGCTGAATGCTAGTAGCTAACGGCTGCTTCCAGCGGCGGCGACAACTTTTTGGGCCGCGTCCTGCATGGTTGCGCCAACCTGGAAATTCAGGCCCGAGTCGGCAAGAATCTTGCGTCCTTCTTCCACGTTCGTGCCTTCGAGTCGAAGGATGATCGGGACCTTCACATTCAGGTTTTTGGCGGCTTCCACGACGCCCTGCGCGAGTGTATCGACGCGGAGGATGCCGCCGAAGATGTTGATGAAGACGGCCTGGACGTTCTTGTCGGACAGCAGAATCTCAAAGGCGTGCTCGATCTGCTGCTGGCTGGCTCCGCCGCCTACGTCGAGGAAGTTGGCGGGCGAGCCGCCGGCGTACTGGATGATGTCCATGGTAGCCATGGCAAGGCCGGCTCCGTTGACCATGCAGGCGATGTTGCCGTCGAGCCGGATGTAGTTGAGGGCATACTTCGAGGCCTCGACTTCGAGCGGGTCCTCTTCGGCGGTGTCGCGCAGCTCCTTCAGGTCCTTGTGGCGGAAGATGGCGTTGTCGTCGAAGTTGATCTTGCAGTCGAGGGCGAAGAGCTTGTCGTCCTTGGTGGTGATGAAGGGGTTGATCTCGAGCAGCGAGGCGTCCGTCTCAACGAAGGCCTTGTAGAGGCCGAGCATGAACTTGACGGCTTCGTTGATCTGGGTGGGCTTGAGGCCGAGCGCGAAGGCGAGTTGGCGCGCCTGATAGGGCTGGAAGCCGACGGCAGGGTCAATGTAGGCCTTGTGGATAGCCTTGGGGTCATTGGCGGCGACTTCCTCAATCTCCATACCGCCGGCCTTGGAGGCCATGAAGACCAGCTTGGCGGCGGCGCGGTCGAGCACGATGCCGAGGTAGAGCTCGCGGTCAATCGCGGCGGTCTCTTCAATGAGCAGGCGCTGTACCTTTTGCCCTTGCGGGCCAGTCTGGTGGGTGATGAGCTGCATGCCGAGGATCTGCTTGGAGTACTGCTCGGCCTCGTCGATGTTTTTGGCGACCTTCACGCCGCCACCCTTGCCGCGGCCTCCGGCATGAATCTGAGCCTTGACGACCACGCCGCTCGCACCGTTCGCAAACAGCTTCTTAGCCACATCCAACGCCTCGTCCAGCGTATTGGCTACTTCACCCCTGGGCACGGCGACGCCGTACTTCACCAGGATGTCCTTTGCCTGATATTCGTGAATTTTCATAGGTTGATTTTCAGCAGAAGCATTGACTAACCGCAGGCTTGCTCACGCACGGCACACCGCGCTTGAAAGTTGCGTTGCAGCAGACTATTTAGTTTAACAGGGTGCTGGCCGCACGGGCACACGCGCGCTTTGCGCGCCTTCGTGGTGTTAGCACTTGGGGCCGTTCCCGTTGGTCACGGGACTGCGCGTCCAGCGAGACGCGCCTTCGGCGCCATCCTTGTGCTCGCTTTCGTGGTCGCTGCCGGTGGTCGCGGGGCCGGCAGTCTATGTTGTTGCTGCGGCGTGTCCAGAGTTGACCTAACCGAACAGCGCAAGAGGGTAAACTTAGAGACTTATGGCGGGATTGAAGCAGACGCTGCGGATTGTTGTGGAGCAGGGCGGGACGCTGAGCCGGGAAGAGGCGCGCGGGCTGATTCGCCAGATGCTGGCTCCGGCAAGCGAAGAGGAGTCGCCGAGCGATATAGAAATTGCGGCTTTGCTGACGGCGATGGCGGTGCGGGGCGAGACGGCGGATGAGCTGACGGGCGTGGCGGAGGCGATGCGGTCGCTGGCGGTTCCGCTGCCGCTGATGGAGGAAGAGCGCGCCCGGCTGGTGGATACCTGCGGTACGGGCGGAGACGGGCTGGGTACATTCAACATTTCAACGGGAGCGGCGCTGGTGGCGGTTGCGGCGGGAGCGCATATTGCCAAGCACGGCAACCGCGCCGTGACGTCGCAGTGTGGGTCAGCGGACGTGCTGGAGGCGCTGGGGATTCCCGTGACGCTGGAGCCTGAGGCTGCGGTGGCGTGCCTGCGGGCGACGGGCTTTATGTTTCTGTATGCGCCGGCGCTGCATCCGACGATGAAGCGCGTGCAACCGGTGCGGCGGGCGCTTGGATTCCGGACGATTTTCAATCTGGCGGGGCCGCTTACGAATCCGGCGGGTGCTCCAGCGCAGGTGATGGGCGTGTTTTCCGAGTCGAAGCTGATGCTGGCGGCGGATGCGATGGCGAGGCTGGGCATTGAGTTTGGCCTGGTAGCGCACGGGCGCAATGGGATGGATGAGATTGCACTGTCCGTAACCGATGCGGTGATGGTCAGTGGAGGGGATGGGCATCCGAGCGTGGCGCGGGTTAGGTACTCGCCGGAGATGTTTGGGATGAAGCGGGCCGCGTTGCGCGAGCTTGCAGGCGGCTCGACGGCGAAAGAGAATGCAGAGATTCTTGAGAGGATATTCGCGGGCGAGCGGGGGGCTAAGCGTAATATCGTGGTCGTGAATGCGGCGGCGGCGCTGCTTGTGGGGCAGGTGGCGGAGACGCTTGACGAATGCGTGCAGAGGGCGGTGGAAGCGATTGACTCCGGTGCGGTGCGTGCGAAGCTGGCGCAGTTGAGGGAGTTCAAAGAGACGTTCGGGAGGGAAGCATGAAGAAGAGCATCCTTGGCGGACTTTGCCTGCTGGTTGTGGCCGTTCCGGCGATGGGCTGTGCGCAGAAGATCGAAGTGAACAAGAGCAACCGTACGATTGCGGTGACGGTGACGGACAAGGCGACGGAGCCGGCGGATGTGGCGACGGTGCATATCGGCTTCAAGGCGTATGGGCCGGACTCGGACAGCGCGTATGCGGCGGGATCGAAGGTTTCGAATGCGGTGATCGACGCGCTGAAGAAGGCGGGCGTGGCGGACAAGGCGATCCAGAGCCAGGCGCAGAACGTGCAGCAGAACTACCAGTTCGACGATAAGGAATCTGAGGGGCAGCGGGCGCAGAAGCGGTATGTGCTGAGCCAGTCGTGGACGGTGAAGGCCTCGGCGGCGGATGCGGCGAAGGTTCTGCATATTGCGGTGGAAGCGGGCGCGAATGACAGCGGGCAGATTGACTGGGACGTGAAGGACCATGCGGCGTTGCAGGCGCGGGCGGCGGCCAAGGCTCTGAAGCATGCCCATGCGATTGCCGAGCAGATGGCTAAGGGGCTGGATACGGAGCTGGGGCCGCTGCTGTATGCGAGCAATACGGCTCCAGCGACGCCAATCTATGGGGGGCTGATGGGTGCTCTCGGGTCCGCTGTACAGGCGAAGGCGGTTCTGCCGTTGGCAATCCGTCCGCAGGTGATTGAGGAGGACGCCACGGTATATGCGGTGTTTGGGATTCAGTAGGTGGGGGTGATGCCCTAAACGTGGTTTAGGATTGTCTATAAGTTATGAATCAGCAGACGGTTCTGAAGGTTTTCGAGTTTGTGATCCTGGTATTTGCACTGAGCCTGCACGAGGCGGCGCATGCGTGGATGGCGTCGCAACTGGGGGACCCCACGGCGCGCATGCTGGGGCGGCTAACTCTGAATCCTATCAAGCACATAGACCCGCTGGGGACGGTGCTGATTCCGCTGGCGATGCTGTTTTTGTTTCCGTTTGGGTTTCTGGTGGGGTGGGCCAAGCCTACGCCAGTAACTACCCGCAATTTCAGTAATTTACGTCGAGATGACATTCTGACGACGCTGGCCGGGCCGGTGAGTAACCTGGCGGCGGCGGCGGGAGCCACCCTGCTGCTGGTTCTGCTGGCACGGTTGAGCGGGCCGGGGGCGGCGATGGTGCGCGAGCTGGCCGGGGGGATTCCGGCGCTGGGGCTGAACACGGGGAACCCGGCGGTGCCGGTTGCGATGATCCTGTACATCGCGGTGTGGCTGAATCTGATTCTGGCGGTGTTCAACCTGATTCCGCTGCCGCCGCTGGATGGATCCCACGTGCTGCGGCACTTTCTGCCGTACAAGGCGCTGCGGTTCTACGACTCGATTGGGATGATCGGGCTGATCCTGTTCTTCTTCCTGGGCGCGCCGCTGATCATGGCGTTTGTAAACCCGATGCTGGGATTTGTGAACCACGTGCTGCTGAGCTTTGCGGTGTAAGCGGGGGCCGGGGCGTGCTGCCTCTCTTTGGCCATCCTGCGTGTGTCCCATCAAAAAAATTAAGATTATGATTCTGTTTGGGTTACGGGTGTTTTCGCTGCAAGCTACTCATTCCGGGCTTGTTATTCGTATGCTCCTCTTAATAAAGGAGTTACGAATAACTGGCCCCTTGCCGTGCTGAGAAAAAACTGTCCCGACTCGCCGCCTCGCCCTGGAATCGGAGGATTCGGCCTGCGACGGCTCCGAAATATCTCCTATATCTTAGGATAGCAAATTAGGGGGTAATTCCATGCATTTGTAAGTTGTTTGGAATCAGCTATGTAATGGTTTATGGGGCTTGACAGGATTTTGTGGGTGAAATCCGTTGATGGCGGTTGCCGTGCCCGGTATTCGCTGCACGTAGATGGTTCCGCTGAACGGGGGGAGCCATGTGCGGTAGTGGACAGGAGGAAATTTTGATGGGGTGAGGCAGCTCATTTTCCGGGCGAAGACCAGCGAGAAGCGGGGGTGGATGGCGGGCGTATACGAAGTGAAATCATAGCCGCATTTGTTCGGGTCGGGTTGCGGGTTGGGGACTGGGTGATAGGCGCCGGCTGGAAGCACCAGCCTTGGGTCGTTGAGGTATCCGTCAGCTTCGATCTGTGTCCAGCCGTCGTATGCCCAGCCTCCCTGTATTTCCGTTCTGGGAACACCCGATGCGAGGATTTCGTTCGCAGCTATCGTCTTGGCGCGATACCATGCGAACCAATCGTGGGTTCCCGCAACGGAGAGGAGAGCAAATATGGCCAGCACAGCGAAAGAGATTCGCGGTATAGGTTTTGCGATCCATCGTTGATGCAGGAGGAGCAAGCAGAGGATGGCAATCGGTATGATCGGCAACAGGTATGTGTCAGAGATCACGAAACGGTAGCCACGGGGTATGAGCAGCAGGAAATAACAGACGGTGAATGGTCCCAAGAGCCATAGGATGTCCTGCCAGGGCGAGGGCAATGCGGTTCGGCCTTTGGCCCAGGACTTGAGCTGAGGCCAGAGCTTGCTGCGCAACTGTCGCAGCAATATCAGAGCTGTGACCACCACCAGCAAAGAGATTGTTTCCCGCCCCCACTTCGGAAGTCCGGGAAACATTGCCGCACCGTTTTCGCCGTTTCTATTCGGGTCGAATTCCGCGCTAAGCACATGGTAGAGCCAAGGCGCCGTCCAGCTTGTTATCCACTCGAAAACGCCGAATGTCGCGGTAATTAAGGCGAGTTTGGATAGGGCTGCAGAATTGAGCGAGCGCACCGTGGTCAGCCACGCGACCAGAATAGGAAACACCATCAGGAGTATGCAAAGCAGCGCGCCGCTGAGTTGAAATAAAAGATGGATCGAATGTTTGATGGGATTGAGGCCCGCGGGTGGGAGAATCGGTTCTGGCAGGGAGTAGGGCTGGTGGCTAAACCATTGCATGGTGAGAAAGATTGCGGCCGCACTGATTCCCCATAGGAAGAATGAGGCCAGCAACACGCCCCGGCGCTTGCGCAGGAGCCATCCGGTGGAAGGCAGCATGACCAATGCACCGAGCCAGGCGATCTGCCGCACAGAGCCTCCGAGCGCATTGGAGGCGGCGGCGAGAGTGAGCCATGCGATGGTGGACCGGGCTGTTCCGGCATCCACGGCGCGCTTGCAGAGGTAGAGGCAAAGCAGAATGACAAATGCCCCCGGCACATCGGTCATGAAGCTGCCGGCGAGGGGGAGGAAGAGCGGCGAAAGCCCAAAGGTAAGGGTGCCGAAGATGGCATTGCGGGGCGTAACGCCAAAGCGCCGCAGGATGCTGTGAAGTAAAAAGATGGTTGCCATGACGACGGGCAGCATCGATAACCGCGTGATGGTGAAGGAGAAGCCAAAGAGCTTGATGAACAGGGCACCCCATAGAACCTGCCAGCCCAGGATCTCTACCGCCCATCCGTTGTATACAAAGTGGCCGGTCTGGGCGAACATCTGAGCGGTCTTGATATACGACCAGTCATCGATGAAGCCCATCTCGGCGACGGGATAGCTGGCCCATAAGGCAGCAGCGACGGCAAGTGCGCAGAGCAGGCCGTTGCGGGTGTCGTGGGTTGGTTTATTCATCTCTGTTCACGCTGTTTACGGTGGTAGAGCACCCATTTGCCGAAGGAGGCGACGGGTGTCCAGTGTGCCTTGAGGTCGTGGGCAATGATGGCGCCGCTGATGTAGGGTTTTTGCCTTACTGGATAGAAGTTGTATCCAAAGCCGACACTTACTGATGTTGTTTGAGGTGTATAAACCGACTCGGGGATTTGGGCCGGAATGAGTGCCCAGCCGGTTTTGTTCATGCGGGCAGCTTTGGCGTCTTCTGAAGCAGGATCGCCTACATTGATACGGAACTCCTCGCGGTCGGGTAGGTAGAGGTAGCTGTGCTTGATCTGCCGCTCGATGTTGAGCGGGATCATGAAGGGCACGGAGACAGGCTGTCCACCTGTGAGAGTGCGGAGCCGGGCGATGTCAATCGACTCCTGCCATGGAGCGTGACGATACAAGATGGCAGCGGCTACTCTCGGTTGCTGGTGATATATGAAGCTGACGCACTGCGTCCAAGCGATGATTCCTGCGAAGAGTATTAACCACAGGTTGCGCGTAGGTGCTGACCAAGGGGCCAGTGCGGCGACGGCGAGGACATATACGCCGAGTCCGGCAAAAAGGACGTGGAGTGGTTCACAGCGGCCGAGTGCAGCGGGCAGGAGACCGATAGAGAGAACAAAGAGGCCGGCGCGGAGCAGGGCCTGAGGATGGTGCCGGCGGAAGTCGGCGGCGAGACTGCGGGGGACGATCCAGACGAGGCAAAGCAGGAAGAGCAGGATGTAGCCGAGCGGCTCAACAATCAGGTTATAGTCGCCGTTGGCGAAGGTGAAGACGGAGGCGAGATAGGCTTTGCCGAAGATGGCGAGGAATAGAGCTGCGGCGGCCAGAGGCGCAGCGATGGCGGGAAGCCAGCCGAGGGGGCGGTTGTGGCGGTCGCGTATGGCGAGACAGAGGGCGTAGAAGCAGGCTCCGGCAGCGAAGGCGAAGCCGAGCTCAGGAGAGACGGCGAGCTGGAGCAGTTCCCCGAGGAAGAAGAAGATGGCGAGGGCGCGGGGCGTTTTTGCGCGGGCGGCGAAGAGAAGTGTGGCGAAGGGCAAGAGGGAGCGGACGAGGGTGTAGTTGATGCCGAGGATGGGATTGAATGTGGTGAGTGTGAGCACCACGAAGGCGGGAACGTGGACGGCGCGTGGGACCTGCAGGGCCTTGAGGGTGGCATGGAGAAGGAGCAGGCCGAGGCACTGCATGAGGACCAGGGCGGTGTAGTAGGCTCCCTGCGTGCCGGTGTGGAATGGGGCGAGGAGGGAGTGTATCCAAATAGGTAAGTAGAGCAGGAGTGGACCGTAGGCGAAGTTGAAGCCGGAGTAGATGTGGAGGTGGTAGCGGATGACGTCGTCCATGGCTTCGAGGAAGTAGCGAGCGTCGTAGACAGCGAGGTTGGTGCGGGCTGACATCCAGCCGAGGAAGCCGTTGAAGGCGATGCAGGCGGCGATGGACAGCGCAAGGACGAGGCGCGGCGTGGGTCGCGGATCGTGCTGCGGCTGAGTGTGAGGGTAGAGGCGGAATCGCCATGCGACAAAGAAGGTGAGGCAGGCGACGAAGGCAGCGGCGAGATCGGCGGCGCGATTGTTGAATCCGGCGGAATAGGCAGCGGACAGTGCGAGGTGCGTGGGAGGGAAGAAGAAGGGTAGGACAAAGACGCCGAAGGCGGCGAGAGCAAATGTGGCGAGGGCAAAGGTGATCGTTGTGAGGTTGCGGTGCGCGGGTGGGGTGTGATCGGAGGAGTTGCAAGGCGGAGGGGCGGGGTGGGTCTGGAGGTTGCTCATTAACGCGGGAGTGGCCGGGGAACGGCGCAGGGGTTAGAGCGGGAGAGGCGGCGGAGGTTCAGGGGGCGGGGATGATTCAAACCAGTCATAGGAGCATGCGGACAGCTTGTGATGTATGGCGTTGCAGCCCATTATGACCGAGTCTGCGGGGAAATCTCCAGCAAAAAGGCTTTGCGTCAGGGTTTTTGGGGAGCGGCGGGCGGGGAGGTGTTGGCTCGGGGTGTGAATTCGAGGACCTTGTATCCGTCGAAGTTGCCGAGTTGGCGGACGTTGAAGTTGGGCGCGGCGTGAGCGGTGAGCCACTGCAGGGTGGAATAGGAGGGGATGTAGCCGTCGGCGAAGAATCGCTGGCGGTTTTTTGCTGCCTGTTGGAGGAAGGGAGTTGCGATCTGGATGGACTGGGCGTCGAGCTTGCGGGGCAGTGGAACAACGGGAACGGTGAGCTTGTAGTAGGAGAGCTGGGCATAGTACCGGCTGGTTTTGGCCGTGCGGAGGGGGATGGGGAAGTAGTTGGTCTCAACCGATGTGCTGCAGATGAGGACGGGGGCGTTGTGGGGAGCGGCGTTCTGTTCGGTGACCTGGAGGGCCTGCTTCCAGGAGAATCCGTGCTTGCGCGCGGCAGGTGAACTCCAATAGGAGAAGACGGTGAGCGCGACAAGAAAGAAGACGAATGTCCGGCGGAGCATGGGCGGGCGGAAGCGGGCCACGAGCCATGTCCAGCAGAGGGCGATGCCGGGGATGGCTTCGAGCCGATGGCGAAAGGCGAAGCAGTGGATGGAGGTTCCGACGCTGACGCCGTAGAGGATGAGGACGGGAACGAGGCCGAGGAGTGCGGCGATGAGGATGGTCTGGAAGTCGCGTGTCGAGGGAGGTTTTTTGGGGGCAGCGGTGCGCGTCCGGAGGGCAGCGATGACGAGGGCAAGGAGAGCCACCGCGATCAGGACGATGGGCATCCAGCGCGGGGCGAGGGTTGCGAGAAGGGTGATGAGCTTCGGGGCTTTCTCGTAGACACGGGCGCTGCTTGTTCGGAACAGGTAGAGCACGATGGGAATGAGCGGCAGAGAAGCGACGGTGAAGGTAGCGAGTGCGACCGCGAGCTGTCGCCGGAGGCTTTTGCGGTCGGAGGCTTTGAGGATGAAGAAGGCGATGAGGAGTGCAGGAAGGATGGTTCCGAAGAGGAGGTGGAAGTAGAGGATGAGCGCGGCCGCGAGTCCAAAGGCGGCGGCAAGGAGCAGGGATCTGCTGTTGCGGAGGCGGAGCAGCAGGTAGATGGCGAGGCAGACCGCGAGGACGGCGAAGGTGTAGGGGCGGACGTCGACCGCCTCAAAGATGGTGATGGGGTCAAGACAAAAGATGATTACGGCGATGAGGGCAAGTTCGCGGTCGAAGAGTTTTCGGGCGGCGAGGTAAAGAAGCCAGGCGGCGGCGAGGGTGGCGAGGATGGAGAGGGAGCGGAGAGCTACCTCGGATGTGCCGAAGAGTTTGGTCCAACTCCAGAGGATGTAGTCGTAGGCGGGGAAGAGGATCGACTTATGCGGCCAGATTTTTGAGACGCCGTCGCTGATCATCCAGTAGGCGCCGGTTTCATCTGGCCAGAGCGGAGCGCGGATGGCGAGGAACCATGTGGAGATGGAGGCGAGTAGTGCGAGGAGGTAGAGGACGAGGCACGTCCAACTGCGTTGTTGATTGATGCGGAGGCTCTGCGGTTCAATCCCAGATGCAAGTTGGCTTTCAGCCATGTATGAAATTTGCCTTCCGCATTTCGGTCAGGGATTCTTAGTATTTGCGCGTCGAAGACATCCGAGACTATGGTAACCTTCGTGCAATTTACGATAATGTATGTGAGATGGCCCGGCAATGAAAGACTTTGTTGACGAAGCGAGTTCCCCGCAGCAGAGACTGCCGGGCTCGGACGTGCTTAGGCTGGCAGTCCTTATTCCCTGCCATAACGAAGGTACCTCCATCGCGAGTGTAGTTTCTGATTTTCGCCGCTACTTGCCCGAGGCCGAAATCTACGTCTACGATAACAACTCCAACGACGATACCGGCCTCCTGGCATCCGGCAGCGGAGCGCATGTTCGCCGGGAAGTGCTTCAGGGTAAGGGGCACGTGGTCAGGCGCATGTTCTCCGATGTGGACGCGGATATCTACGTTCTAGTAGATGGAGACGGTACGTACGATGCCGCGTCAGCGCCCGGGATGATCCGTATGCTGCTGCAGAACCGGCTTGATATGGTGAACGGCGCGCGGGTAAACAGTGACCGGGGCGCATACCGACGTGGTCATCGTACCGGCAATCTTGTGCTGAGCGGCGTTGTGGCGCGGATCTTCGGTGGTCGCATCACCGATATGCTTTCCGGCTATCGGGTTTTCAGCCGGCGTTTTGTAAAGTCGTTCCCGGCATTGTCGTCCGGCTTCGAAATCGAGACGGAACTGACCGTTCATGCCCTTGAGTTGAGAGTCCCCCTGGGCGAAATGCCAACTCCATATCGTGAGCGGGCCGAGGGCGGGGCTTCCAAGCTGCGAACTTATTCCGACGGATTGCGGATTCTTCGAACCATCGTATGGCTGATTAAGCAGGAGCGCCCACTCCAGTTTTTTTCCATTGCATTCCTGATGCTATTTCTGCTCGGAGTCACACTCAGCATCCCTGTTTTATTGGAATACCAGCGAACGGGCATGGTGCCGCGATTTCCTACCGCGATTCTTTCCATGGGAATTGTGCTGCTCTCGTTTTTATCTCTCGCCTGTGGATTGATTCTCGATTCAGTTACCCTGGGCCGCAAGGAAGCAAAACGTATGGTGTACTTGTCCATACCGTATCTCCCTGCCGGGGTGTCGGATGCCTTCTAGTTCGATATCCGCGATGGCCGCAGCATTCCATGAACCGCCGGGCACGGTTCTCTGACCGGGGTCTGACTAAACATTATGAAGATTTTAATGGGGTCCAGCTATTTCAGCTCTCATCCGGGGGGGCTAGAGTTGGTAGCCGGAAGGTTGTTTGACGAGTTCGCCAGCCGAGGTCAGGACATTGTCTGGATCGCTGGAAATGCAACGCCGCCGCCGCAAGCGTTGGGCAGATCACGCACAGTACCTTTTCGCATCTTCAATTTTTTTGAAGATAAAACCGGAGTGCCATTTCCGATTCCCTCGCCGGGATCGATCAGAAAGATTGTGCGTGAGGTCAGGAGTGCCGACGTACTCGTTCTTCACGACAGTCTCTACCTGAGCAATATTCTCGCGTTTCTTGCTGCCCAATGGCGCGGAACACCAGTTATTGTCATCCAGCACATCGGTTTTATCCTGTACCGAAACCCTTTTCTGAAGCTTGTAATGAAGGCGGCTAACAAGGTAGTAACTGGGCCAATGTTGTCACACTCCGCACAAGTAGTCTTCATCAGCGAGACAACGAAGCAATGCTTTCGCCGGCTGCATTTAAGGAATGCGGCTGAGGTCATTTTTAATGGCGTCGATACAGAGACATTTCGCATGCTTGAAGGAGCTGAGACTGTGCGGGAGATACGCCGTGCAAGCGGCCTGCCCGAAGACGGCGTAGTGATTCTGTTTGTTGGGCGGTTCGTTGAGAAGAAGGGCATCGCCGCAATGAAGCGAATGGCAGCGATGCGCCCAGACTGGACATGGGTTTTCGCCGGCTCAGGGCCGCTTGATCCTGGCCAGTGGAACCTGCCGAATGTGCGGGTGTTTTCCGGCTTGCGAGGGCCTTCTTTGGCTCCGCTCTTTCGATGCTGTGATCTTCTGGCTCTGCCTAGCACGGGTGAAGGGTTTCCGCTGGTCATTCAAGAAGCATTGGCATCGGGCTTACCCGTAGTGTGTGGCGAAGAGACACTCGGCGCAGACCCGGCCATGGAGGCCTTCGTGGCCGCCGCTCCGTTGTTTCCGGGCGCTGATGAGAAGACCGCTCGAGAATTTCTCTCTGTCATAGATAGAGTTCTCGATTGCGAGTCGCGAGCCGGTGGCATGGCTGAGGAGCGCCGAGCCTTTGCAATTGCGCACTATTCGTGGCGGCGTGCGACAGAGCATTACCTGGAGATCGTTTCGCGCCTGACCAATTGAGAATTCGTGATAGTGTCTTGCTGTAGAAATGTTACTGGCGCGCCCGCTCCGCAGGCTCCGAAAGGGCAATAAAGATGAAGTGGCGGAAGGCTACTGCCAGACAGCGAAATATACGGAGGAGTTCGCCGCAATGTTAGCTGCTGAAGCGCGCTGGATTGGGCATGCCCTGGCGCAGTTGGACATTGGTACCCTTTCTCCAGTCCTGAATGTCGGCAGTTCGGACGCGGCATTCAGGGAGCAGGTGCAGCCGTGGATTCACAACGAAATTCTTGTACCGCTGCACGAGCGAGGTGCGAAGGTCTATAACCTTGATTTTCGGAGTGGTGACGGCATTGATTTGCATGGTGACCTCACCGATGAGTCCTTTGTCGCAGGGCTGGCAGATTATGGTTTTCGATCGCTGCTCTGCTGCAACCTACTCGAACATGTTGTCAATCCGGCGGCGATTTGTGCCAGGCTTGAGCATCTGGTGCCCGTCGGCGGATACCTTATCGTCACAGTGCCGAACCGGTTTCCGTACCACCCGGACCCTATCGATACGATGTTTCGGCCGGACGTGGAAGAAATAGTTCGCATATTTCCAAGTTGCCGGCTTGTTCGTGGTGAGGTCATCGGCTGTGGCACCGGCTGGGATTATGTGGGCGGCAATCTGATTTCACTTGTGCAAAAGGTTAAGCAGCGCCTTGCGGGTATGAGCGAAAACGGCGGGGTCAAAGGGAGTTCCAGTTTTGTTCCCTGGCTCTTCCGCGAGTTTCGCCAGAGTTGTGTGTTACTACAGAAGAACCAATCATCCGGTCTGTGAAATATACCAAGGCCAGCGCTGCGATGAAGACAGTTCGCGTTGAGCTGAGAATGCTCGGGATCTGTTACCGGGAAGATGGCTTGTGAATTGAAGGGGGCGGCGTGCTTCAACATTTTGTCCGAAGAGTTACGAGTTTCTTTGGAGTCGATGTCGCGAGAATTTCAGAGCAGCTCTCGGATTTGTCGCCGTCGGAACGACGCATCGTGATACGGGCGCGGCCTTATACGATGACGAGTTTGGAAAGGATCGCCGCCTTAACCCAGGCGGTCGAATACGTCATAGGGAATAACATTCCTGGAGCTTTTGTAGAGTGTGGTGTGTGGAAGGGCGGCAGCAGTATGGCCGCCGCCCTAACCTATCTTGAACTGGGCGTGAGAGACATCGATTTATTTCTCTTCGATACATTTGCGGGTATGCCCGCTCCCGGCGAAGAGGATTTCCACGCCGCCAGCGGCAAGAGCGCCCAAGATTTACTTTCGAAATCCACCAAGCTGAGCGAAGTGAGGGCCTACGCGCCTATTGAGGAGGTGCGCCGGAATCTTGAATCGACGGGGTACCCGCCCGATCATATTCATCTCGTCGAGGGAATGGTTGAGAAGACAATTCCGCACCACGCGCCCGAAGAAATATCGATTCTTCGACTAGACACGGATTGGTACTCGTCAACGAAACACGAACTGACTCATCTTTTTCCCCGTCTTTCAAGGAACGGGGTTTTGATTGTTGACGATTATGGCCATTGGGCCGGCGCCAAGAAGGCAGTCGATGAATATTTTTCGAAAGAGTCGCTAAAGCCGTTGCTGAGCAGAATCGACCAGTCGGGACGTATTTGCATAAAGACCTGATTCCGGTCGTACTTCTCATAGAAGTCTACGAAGACTTTAGGAGATGGTGCTTGGCGATGGGTAAGGGAACTGGGCAGGGAGATGGAAAGGGTGCGGGGCCGGGGAAGCGAGTGGGGCAGAGCGCGCAGAGGACTCTGACTCGGCTGGAGCTGGAGATTAGCAGGTGCTGTGGGAGCGGCGGGTCTACTGTGGCGGGCGTTGCGCGCCGTTGCTAGAAGGGCATGCGGGCCGAGAGGATGAGGCCGTGATTGTAGGCGTGGTAGCGGGAGGTGGCGATCTGCATACCGGCTCCGAGGGTGAGGCCGAGGCGGTGGTGAAGTTTCCAGTGGCCGACGATGCCGGGTGTGATGAAGTTCTGGACGTTGCCGTCGTGGGGGCCACCTTTATAGAAGGTGGTGTTGAATTCGACTTCGGGCCAGAGGTGTTCGCCGGTTTTGTACTGGAGGGCGGTGTTCCACTCGATGGGGCGGCCGAGTTTGTTGGTGTTGGCGACGGGTAGGACGGCTCCGATGGTGCTTTGGAAGTCGGCGCGGCGATAGCCTTTGCCGAAGGCCAGGGTGGGGCGGATGGTGGCGTCGGTGGATCCGTTGGAGTAGCTGCCGGTGGGGATGCTGCCACCGATGAAAACGGTGAGGATGGCGTTGCCGTGCTGCTCATTGCGGGCGTAGAAGCGGTACTTCATGAGCAGGACGGTGTCTCCGAAGCCGTCTTTGGCGGTTGGGGAATTGTGCTGGATGTAGGGCGGAACGTTGAAGAGCAGCTCGATGTGGCGCTGGGGGATGAGCTCGAGTCCTTTGCCGTTGCCGTAGATCCAGGTGTCGGTGTGCGAAGGCGTGATCTGGCGGTTGAAGTCGGAGCGGAACTCCTGTTCGAGGCGCGGGGTGACGGTGGCGAGGGGCGTGACCCAGTGGGGTTGCGCGGCCTGGGTGGAGTTGGCGCGGGCCTGCCAGCGGGCGATGAAGCTCTGCTGGGCGAAGGCGGCGGAGGCGGTGAGGATAGCGGCGAGGGCGGAGACGAGGAGGGTGCGCGGGCGTATTCTGGGCATAGAAGCGTCTAATTTATTCGAATTAATACGTTAGATTGATACGTATTTCATCTTACTTATTTTTTCATGGAAGACAAAGGCTTGGATTGTGGACGGTGTGCGGCGGGGTGCTGTAACGTTCTAATATCCGCGCTGCGGTGTTCTCATTCGAACTGGAGCCTGGCGCGGTTTCCGGATTTTAATTTCGGGTTTTCGATTCAGCTCGACACAACGCACAGATCAAAACAGATCAATCTGACATGGAGTCAGCGAATGAAGAAGCAGAGTGATTCCACCACGAATGTGCTTCCTGAGCAGGAGGCGCCTGTCTTTGGAAAGTTTTCACGACGGCTGTTCATGGCGCAGCTTGGCGCGGCGGGCGTAATTGCCACAGCCGCACCCCTGACGCATGGCGCGGAGGGATTTATCGACGCCCCGGCGGCCACGGCCGCGGAGGCAGCGGAGGCTGCGGTTGCGCCGGTTCCGGTGACGCTGCGGGTGAACGGCGTGGAGCACCACCTGATGCTGGAGCCGAGGGTGACGCTGCTGGACACGCTGCGCGAGCGGCTGGAGATGTTCGGCACGAAGAAGGGCTGCGACCACGGGCAATGCGGGGCGTGCACGGTGCATGTGAACGGGCGGCGGGTGAACTCGTGCCTGAGCTTTGCGGTGATGCACCAGATGGACGAGATCACGACGATTGAGGGCCTGGCGAAGGACGGGGAGCTGCATCCGGTGCAGCAGGCGTTTCTTGATCATGACGGGTTCCAGTGCGGGTACTGCACTTCGGGGCAGATCATGTCGGGCGCGGCGCTTATGAAGGAACCGATTGGTCCCGAGGACGATGACGTGCGCGCGGCGATGAGCGGGAATATCTGCCGGTGCGGAGCTTACTACAACATTGTGGCGGCGGTACAGCAGGCTAGAAAAGCTAGTTAGCTAGTTAGCTAGTTAGCTAGTTAGCTAGTCAGCGAGTCAGCGGGTCAGCAAAGGCAGAGAGTTAGCAAGTCAGCAAAGGCAGAGAGTTAGCAAGTCAGCAAAGGCAGCGAGTTAGCAAGTCAGCAAAGGCGGCAAGTTAGCAAGTCAGCAAAGGCGGCAAGTTAGCAAGGCGGCGGAGGGTAGCTGGTATGCAGGCATTTGAATTTACGCAGGCGAAGACGGTGGATGGGGCGCTGGAACCGGGTGGGCGCTTTGTGGCCGGCGGGACGACGCTGGTGGACTTGATGAAGCTGAATGTCGAGACGCCGCACTCGCTGGTCGACATTAATCTGCTGCCGCTGGACCGGATTGAGGCGACGGCGGACGGCGGGCTGAAGGTGGGCGCGCTGGTGCGGAACAGCGACCTGGCGAACCACGCTGAGGTAAAGGCGCGGTACGCGGTGCTGTCGGAGGCGCTGCTGGCGGGTGCTTCTCCGCAACTGCGGAACATGGCGACGACGGGCGGCAACCTGCTGCAGCGGACGCGGTGCTACTACTTCCGCGACACGAATTATGCGTGCAACAAGCGGGAGCCGGGGTCGGGGTGCGCGGCACAGGACGGGTTCAACCGCATTCATGCGGTGCTGGGCGGAGGCGAGCATTGCGTGGCGACGCATGCGTCTGACATGGCTGTGGCGATGATGGCGCTGGAGGCGGTGGTGCACACCAAGGGCGCCAAAGGCGAACGGCAGATTGCGCTGGAGGATTTTTATCTGGAGCCGGGATCGACTCCGAATATGGAGAACGTGCTGGAGCCGGGCGAACTGATTACGTATGTGACGCTGCCGAAGCTGGCGGCGGGGACGAAGTCCCACTACCTGAAGCTTCGGGACCGGGCGCAATATGAGTTTGCGCTGGCGTCTGCGGCGGTGGTGGCGCATGTGGAAGGCGGGCGGATTCGGCGGGTGCGGATTGCGCTGGGCGGCGTGGGGACGAAGCCGTGGCGTTCCAAAGAGGCCGAGGCGGAGCTGGAAGGCAAGCCGACGCAGACGAAACACTTTGAAGCAGCAGCCGAGGCGGCGATGAAGGACGCGAAGCCGCTGAAGTACAACGGGTTCAAGATTGAGCTGGCGAAGAAGGCATTGGTTCGGACGCTGGAGCAGGTCAGTTAGTCAGCGAGTCAGCGAGTCAGCGGGTCAGCTAGTCAGCAAAGGCAGAGGATAGAGAGATGGCGATATCAGCAGTGGTTGGATCGGCAGTTACGCGGGTTGACGGCAAGCTGAAGGTTACGGGCGCGGCGCAGTATGCGGTGGATCATCCGATAGAAGGGGTGGTGTTCGGCGTGCCGGTGGCGAGCACGGTCGGCTCGGGGACGATTGCGGGCATTGACGGGTCAGTCGCGGAGAAGATGCCGGGGGTGCTGGGGATTTTGCACCACGGCAACAGCGGGCCGCTGTACCGGACGGCGGGCGGATTTGAGCCAAACAGCATTGTGAGCGAGGGGCGGCTTCCGTTTTCGGACAACAAGGTCTACTACTACGGTCAGTATGTGGCGCTGGTGGTGGCGGATACGTTTGAGCGTGCGCTGGATGCGGCGGCCCACGTGAAGGTGAACTACGAGACCAAGAAGCCGCTGACGCGGATGAGCGAGGTGACAAAGCCGCTGGGGCCTGCGCACCGGAAATATGAGCGCGGCGACGCGGAGGCGGCGTTCCAGAGCGCCGCAGTGAAAGTGGATGGCGTGTATGTGACGCCGACGGAGACGCACAATCCGATGGAGATGCACGCAACCATCGCGGTGTGGAACGGCGACAAGGTGACGCTGTATGAGACGACGCAGGGGGTGGTGAACCACCAGGGCGTGATGGCGCAGGTGCTGGGCCTGCCGCTGGAGAACGTGCATGTGATTTCGCCGTTTATGGGATCGGGCTTTGGCGGAAAGCTGTTTCCGTGGCCGCAGTCGATGCTGGCGGCGATGGCGGCGCGGAAGCTGGGACGTCCGGTGAAGGTGACGGTGCCGCGGAGCCTGATGTTTTCGGCGGTGGGGCATCGTCCGCTGACGGAGCAGCATATCCGGCTGGGGGCGACGAAGGACGGGAAGCTGACGTCGATTATTCATGAGGTGAAGAACCCGACGTCGATGGTGGACGATTTTATGGAAGGCGCGACGGGGTCAACTCCGACCATGTACAGCTGCCCGAATGTGAAGACGGCGCAGTGGATTGTGCGGTTGAATATCGGGTCGCCGATGGCGATGCGCGGACCGGGCGCGTGCCCGGGGATGTATGGGCTGGATTCGGCGCTGGACGATCTGGCGATCAAGCTGAACATGGACCCGCTGCAGATTCGGCTGAAGAACTATGCGGAGAAGGATGAGAGCTCGGGCAAGCCATATTCGAGCAAGCATTTGCGCGAGTGCTACGAGAAGGGCGCGGCGGCGATTGGCTGGGACAAGCGGACGCCGGGCGTGGGTTCGATGCGCGACGGCAACGAGATTCTGGGGCTGGGCGTAGGCACGGCGATCTGGGGCGCGTACCGTGGCGGAGCGCAGGCGCGGGTGCGGCTGAGCGCGGACGGACGGGCGCGGGTGGCGTCGGCGACGCAGGACCTGGGGACCGGGACCTATACCGTGATGGCCGTGATTGTGGCGGACAAGACGGGGCTTCCGGTGGAGCGTATTGATTCGGTGCTGGGCGATAGCTCGCTGCCTCCGGGGCCGATGTCGGGCGGATCGACGTGCACGGCGACGATTGTGCCGGCGGTGGCTGCGGCCAGCGTGAAGGCGATCGGGCTGGTGCTGGATTTGGCGTCGAAGACGGACGGCTCGCCGTACAAGGGCGTGGACGCGAAGACGCTGGCGATGACCGGCGGGCGCGTGCACAAGCAGGGCGAGTCGCCGGAGAGCGGGGTTGCGTTTGAGAAGCTGCTGCAGATGGGGAATCTTGCGGCGCTGGAGGCTGAGGCGGAGACGGGCGGCAATCCGGATATGCGCAACTACTCGATGCATACCTTTGGCGCGCACTTTGTGGAAGTGGGATGGGACCCGGGCATTGCGCGGCTGCGGGTGCGCAAGACGGTGACGGTGATGGACGCGGGGCGGATCATCAGCGAGAAGTCGGCGCGGAACCAGATTCTGGGCGCGGTGGTGATGGGCCTGGGTATGGGGATGTTTGAAGAAGCCTACTACGACAAGCGCAACGCCAAGCCGCTGAACAATAATTTTGCCGATTACATGGTGCCGACGAATGCGGACATTCCGGAGCAGGAGGTGATCTTCCTGGATATTCCTGACCCGGTGATGGGCGAGTACGGCGCGCGAGGCATCGGCGAGATCGGACTGGTGGGCGTGGCTCCGGCGCTGACGATGGCGGTGTATCACGCGACAGGCGTGCGGGTGCGGAAGCTTCCGGTGCGGATTGAGCAGTTGATGGGCAGTAAGAACAGCTAAGAAGCGGTCAGCTAAGGTCCGGTCAGCTAAAAATCGGTCAGCTAAAAATCGGTCAGCTAAAAATCGGTCAGCTGATAAAGCGGTCGAGCGATTGAATTGAAAACCCTGCGGCGCGTTTGCGCTGCGGGGTTTTGCTTTTCGGTTGCGGAGGGTGGCTCGGCGGTGGGGGTGGGTTGGCGATGATGCGGTTGTCTTAGCGGAAGGGATGAATCTTTGGACGGATGGGCGTTTCCCGTTACCGATAAAAAGTTAGCTTGCTGTGTCAATGAGTGCATCGGCCTGTTGGCAATAGTTGACTCACCGGGGCACGACAATTTGCTAAACACGGGCCAGCGCTAATGTCGGGCCAGCGTCTCATAAAGCTAGGGTTATCTTTATTAGCTCGCCTTGAAAGATGTTCCGTCTATTTCTTTAAATTTGATCCCAAGATTGCCTAGGATGCCTTTGAAAGCGTAGTGTCGGCCATCGTCTCCATAGCACTCAAAACCGAGCAACTGTTTCTCGGAATCTGACAGTTTTCCGCGTGCTTGCCAAAAGTCATCATTGATTTTGACCTCAGCATCCAAGAATAACTTCAAAAGCGCCGCTAACTGCTCTTCAGATAATGTTTTCAGAATCTCAAAGCTTCGATGATGCTGGTCAACCTCTCCTGCATAGGTCAGGCGGTAAGAATTTGGAGGACAAACGTATCGTTCGATCTCGGGCGCTGATTCCAGAACTTTGGCGATTTGCGGGCGCAGCGCTGGATATGCAAAAAGAACATTTCGCTTTCGCGTCAGGCGAAGGAGCGCGCATTCGACCTGGTTCAGGAGTGGAAGTTCTGCGTCCTTGTAGGTTCGCAAGAACTCCTCTGCGGCGGCTTTCACCGCTGGATCAGGTGTCCTCACGAAGAGGATGGCGACCGCATGAAATGTCTGTACTTTGTGGAAGATGTTCTGCCTATCAAAGTCATGAGTGAGGCGATGGAAGATTTCACCGTCCGCTTTGCCATGTTCACCGCTCTTTCCGAAAACAAAATGGACCTGTGTTTGCCCCGGCATTGCGGGATCATCCATGGAGGCATAGGTGGCGTCGAGGTCTAGGCCGTTCATGTATTCAACCCATTCCGCTTTTTCTCGATCCATTCCTTCAACAAAGAGACGATTCACGGTCCTGGCGATTGTCTTCGCATTCTCACCGCTGGAAACCCCAATCCGTTTGATCAGGTCGGCGGGATAGTTCTTGTCGAGACTGGACAAGCAGAGTTTGTCATACATCACCTTGAGCTGATCCTCAATGCGTTGCCGGATCTTCTCAACCGCGAGTAGTTCATATATTGCGGGCCATCTGCTCACAATTTCGTTCGCTCTGAATTCGAGGACCGGCTCATATATATCAGAGTCGAGAAATACCGAACCGTGAGCGTCATAGATCGAAGAAACTTGACCGTTGCTCACAAGAAGATAAGGTGCCTGAATCTCCGGGTGAATGCAGTACTGAAGCCCCTGCACCAGGTACTGAAGACCAAACGGAGCAGAGACATCCTTGGGCGATTTGGCTTCAATCACCCAGAACATCTTCTTCCGGATTGTGGGCATATAGTCTGGGTCATAGTGCTTGACTTTTCGCGCGCCCATCTCGACCGGAGGATAGCGAAGCTTGAAAGACGTACCGAGGTCGCCGTGGCGAAGGACCTCATAATCCTTGTGCGTCTCATATCCAAGACACTCCAACAATGGAGTGAGGAATTTCGACTCGACAAAGGCCTCGCCTTTGCCGTCAAAATTAAGCTGCTGAATTGCTTTCAAATGTTCTTCGGCATTCGTCATGCGAACCTTACCTCGCACCTACTTACGTTATCCGCCTTCCATAATATGGTTTTTGACTCGGCGAGTGGCCTCACACCCAATAGTTTTCCAAATTAACCACTGCTTTCTCGGGTATGGGGACCGCTGCGAAACGCAATTCATAATCTCAATTCATGATAAATCGCCAATTCGCTCATCGACAACATTGAGAACGATAAGTCCTAGTGCATGTCGGCTGTCGTCCTGTTATGAGGTTGCCTTTGAGGTGGGTTGTTGTGTGGAGGGTGAGTCGTTCATTGAGTTGATGTGTGTTTTAGCGGGTCTACTTGTTTTGCGAGGGTGAGGGGTCTGTTGGTTGCGCTGTCCTGGGACGCGCGAGATTCCAGCAAATATCAAGATTTATGGGTCATCCCGAACTGCAGGCGCAACTTCTTTTTTTCTGAGCGGTCTATCTTCCTAGAGGCAGAATTCCGTGGGTGGGGCCGCGAGGCCCTGTCTGCGGGGATGAATGGTCTCAATCAGTTACGTCCGGACGGAGTATTCGACATGGTTCGGGTGTGTCATTGTTTGCATGATTCGGAGTTGCTCAAAAGCTTTTCATCCCGGAGTTCCATAGAATTAGAGTCATGACCTCCCCGCGGTTTTTGTCTTTTCGTGTTGCTGCAATCACGGTTGCGGGATTGCTGTGCGTGTGCGCGGCAGCGTACGGGAGTGCCGCGCCGTTTGACCTGAACGGGCCGAAGATCGACGTGACGGTGACGCGCGACGGCAAGACGCTGCCGATCACCGAGGTTCCGAACCTGGCGGTGGGGGACAAGCTGTGGATTCATCCGGATTTTCCGGAGGACCAGGAGGTGCACTACCTGCTGGTGGCGGCGTTTCTGCGCGGGGTGACGAATGTTCCGCCGGAGAAGTGGTTCTACAAAGCGGAGACCTGGAAAGACAAGTTCAAGCACAAGGGCATGACGATTACGGTGCCCAAGGGTGCGCAGCAGGTGCTGCTGTTTCTGGCTCCGGAGACGGGCGGCGACTTTAAGACGCTGATGGGTGCGGTGCGGGGGCAGCCGGGTGCGTTTGTGCGGGCGTCGCAGGATTTGAATCAGGCGAGCCTGGACCGGTCGCGGCTGGACAAATATCTAGTGGCGGTACGGCGGATCAGTGAGACCGATCCGGAGCAACTGAAGACGGTTTCACCGCTGCTGGCGCGGAGCCTGGACATCCGGCTGAAGCCGGATTGCCTGAACCGGGAAATGATTGAGATTGCGCCGTGCCTGACGCAGGAGCAGAGCAATCTGGTGCTGAATGACGGGCATAGCCAGTCGATTGTGGGAGCGCTGACGTCGGGGCCGTCGGCGGACCTGGCGATGCAGGCGAGCTACACGCCGCAGTTGAACTACGGATATTACGGGTCGTATGTGGCGTCGGCGATGGACATTGTGCGGATTCTGGACTCGTTGCACACGGCGCAGTACCAGTACATACCGGCGCTGGCGGAGATGAAGAACAAGGCGCTGGAGCTGAAGCTGAATACTCCGCCATCGTTTCACAATCCAAAGTCAGTGCTGGTGATTGGACTTCCGGCAGTGGAGGGTGCGCAGCCTCCGCCGCTGCGTCCGGTGGATGAAGACCAGGTGTATTGTGCGCAGAATGCAACGCTGGCGCTGCCGGTGGAGGGCGCTCCGCTGGTGTTTTCGACGGGGTATGCGCGGAACCTGATGCTGCATTTGCAGGCGGCGAACGGGAAGAGCGTGAATCTGCCGTTGACGCCGGATGCGGTGCGAGGCGGGCTGGATGTGGACACCAAGCCGCTGCAGGGAGCAGTGATCGGGTCGGATGTGAAGGCGTCGATCCGCGGGTATTGGGGTTTTGAGCCGTTTACCGGGCCAGCGGTACGGCTGCAGGGCGCGCACGCGCAGACGTGGAAGATCGCGGACGAGGGAGATAACTCACTGGTGGTGGGACGCGATGACACGCTGACGCTGGAGGCGGACGACGCGAGCTGCGTGGATGGAATTGAGTATCGCAACGCGGCTGGCAAGGCGTTGAAGGCGAACTGGAAGCTGGTGAAGCCGAATCAGGTGGAGGTGACGCTTCCGCTGAAGGACGCGCAGCCGGGGCAAATGACGCTGATGGTGAAGCAGGCGGGCGTGGACAAGCCGGAGGATGTGGCGGTACAGGCGTACTCGGAGCAAGGGCACCTGACGTCGTTTACGCTGTACGCGGGCGACAAGCAGGGGATGCTGGAGGGGACGCGGCTGGACGAAGTGGCGAGCGTGAAGCTGAAGGGCGTGGAGTTTAAGCCGGGGACACTGACGAGCACGAAAGGGATGGACACGCTGCCGATGGTGGCAGCGAATGAGAAGGACACGGGCAAGCTGAAGGCGGGCGAGTCATTCAAGGCCGTGGCCATGCTTAAGGACGGGCGGAAAGAGACTGTGCGGGGCACGATTGGGGATGCGAGGCCGAGCGTGACCTTGCTGAGCAAGAGCGTGCAGATGAACGGCTCGGGCGCGAACGAAGAGGCGACGAGCAATATTCAACTGTCTGATCCGGACGAGCTGCCGCAGAATGCGACGCTGCTGTTCTCGTTGAAGGCGCAGACGCCGTCGAGGTTTATGCGTGGAGAAAAGATTGAAGTGGCGACGGCGGATGGGTCGTACACAACGACGCTGACGCTGGCGAAGGGGCTGACGCTGCAGGACTCGCACACGGCGCTGGCGACGTTTGATCCGTCGGAGGTGTTTGGTTCGTCGGCGTTCGGGCCGCTGAAGTTCAGAGTAGTGACAGATGTCGGCGTGAAGGGCGACTGGCAGCCGCTGGCGACGCTGGTGCGGTTGCCGAAGCTGGCCTCGCTGAAGTGCAGTGCGGACGACACGGCTACGTGCAAGCTGCAGGGCTCGGATCTTTTTCTGGTGGATGCGATTGCGCAGGACCAGGAGTTCAAGAATGCTGTGCAGGTGCCGGATGGGTTTTCGGGATGGACGCTGCCGGTGCCTCATCCTGGGTTGAAGGGGCAGTTGTATGTGAAGCTGCGGGATGATCCTTCGGCGGTGAACCTGGTGACGTTGACGCCGCAGATTGAGGGCGGCGCGAAGCAGGCGACGCAGAAGGAGTACAGACCGCCCTATGTGGGTCCGAATGACGGCACAGGCGCAGCGGTACCCGCGGCCACGGGGACAACGGCTCCCGCGGCAGGCGTGGGGGTGACGAGTGTGCCGGCAGTGGGATCGACGGCAGGGCCGGTAGCGCCAGCGGTATCGTCCTCGCCATCGAGTGCAGCGGCGGCGGGAAGCACGCAGGCGGTTCCGAATGCCACGACGCCGAAGGAACCAACGACGCCGACGGTATCGCCAAGCGTGACATCACCGAATGCTGCGACTGCCACGACGACGACCGGAAAGACGAGCACTCCGAAGACAGGCGCAACGTCGGCGAGCACGACGAAGACAGGCACGACGAGCGGTACTCCTACTGCGCCGGGAAACGCTACGCAAGAGAAGACGCAGAAGAAAACTTCGGGGAAGTCTGCCGAGGCCGTACTGCAGCCGGTGGATCCGGGAAACTTTATCTGATTGCGCAGAGCCCCCCTGCGGGGGGCTTGCTTTCAACGCGGCAAGGTGTGCGCGTCCTACGGATGCACAGGATTGTGCATCTTATTTTTTTGAATCCAAAAATACGTGGAATGGAGGAGCTGAGGGATGGGTATGCTTACAGGGCGAACGGCGATTGTGACGGGGTCGAGCTCGGGGATTGGTCAGGGGATTGCGGAGCGGCTGGCACAAGAGGGTGCGAACGTGACGATTGACTACGTGGGCAGCGCGGATGGCGCGCAGGAGACGCTGAAGAAGGTGCAGGCAGCGGGCGCGAAGGGCGTAATCGTCGAGGCGGATGTGTCGCAGGTGAGCGCGGTGCGCAATCTGGTGGACGAGACGTGGAAGGCGTTTGGCGGCGCGGACATTCTGGTGAACAACGCGGGCGTGGAGAAGGAATCGCCATTCTGGGAGACGACGGAGCACGATTACGATTTTGTGCTGGGCGTGAATCTGAAGGGGCCGTTCTTTTTGACGCAGGCGTTTGCGCAGAGGCTGATCGCGGCGAAAAAGCTGGGACGGGTGATCAACATCAGCTCAGTGCATGAGGACATGGCGTTTCCGAATTTTGCGACGTACTGCGCGAGCAAAGGCGGCGTGCGCATGCTGATGCGCGATCTGGCGGTGGAGCTGGGGCCGCTGGGGATTACAGTGAATAACGTGGCTCCGGGGGCGGTTTCGACGCCGATCAACACGGCGCTGCTGGAGAACAAGCCGAAGCTGAATGCGCTGCTGAAGAATATTCCGCTGGGACGGCTGGGGTCGGTGGATGATGTTGCGGGGCTGGTGGCGTTTCTGGCGTCGGATGCGGCTGCGTATATTAACGGCTCGACCTTTGTGATTGATGGCGGGCTGATGCGGAATTATCACGAGCAGTGAAAGGCAGCTATTAGCTTTTAGCTGTTAGCTACTAGCTAGAGGCTAGAAGCTGCAAGAATGGAAGGATGCATTTGTTTCGAGTGTGGGCTCCGCTGGCGGAGCGGGTGGACGTGAAGATCGGGGATGCGCTGTGGCCGCTGGCGCAGGGCGACGGCGGCTGGTGGGAGGCCGAGGTTGCCGAGGCCGCGCCCGGGACGGATTACGGCTTTGTGCTGAATGGCGATGAGGGAATGGTGCTGCCCGATCCGCGGTCGGCGTGGCAGCCGTATGGCGTTCATGGATTGTCGCGGGTACTGGATCAGGCTGCGTTCCAATGGACGGATGCGGAGTGGCACGCGCCGGAGCTGAAGGATGCGGTGATCTATGAGCTGCATGTGGGCACGTTTACGGAAGAGGGCACGTTTGCGGCGGCGGAGAAGCGGCTTGAGTATCTGAAGACGCTGGGCGTGACGCATGTGGAACTGATGCCGGTGGCGGCGTTTCCGGGGGAGCGCGGATGGGGCTATGACGGCGTGGACATGTTTGCTCCGCAGGAGAGCTACGGCGGGCCGGATGCGCTCAAGCACCTGATCGATGCGGCGCACGCGCATGGGATGGCGGTGCTGCTGGACGTGGTTTACAACCACCTGGGGCCGTCGGGGAATTATCTGTCGCGGTTCGGGCCGTACTTTACGGGGAGCCACCACACTCCCTGGGGCGATGCGGTGAACTTTGAGGAGGCGGGCAGCGATGAGGTGCGGCGCTTCTTTATCGACAACGCGAAGATGTGGCTGAGGGACTACCACTTTGACGGGTTGAGGCTGGATGCGGTGCATGCGTATCTGGACCGCTCGGCCGTGCATTTTATGGAGCAGATGACGGCGGAGGTCGCTGAACTGGAGCGCGAGACGGGGCGGAGCTACGTGCTGATTGCCGAGAGCGATTTGAATGATCCGCGAGTGGTGACGGAGCGCGTGCGCGGCGGTTATGGAATGGACGCGCAGTGGAGCGATGACTTTCATCACTCGCTGGTGGCGCTGCTGACGGGCGACCGCGGTGGGTACTACGCCGACTTTGGGCGGATGGCGGACGTGGCAAAGGCGCTGCGCACGGCGTTTGTGTATGACGGGAAGTACTCGGGGTATCGCGACCGCGTGCATGGCAGGCCGGTGGAGGGGCTGCCGCTGTGGCGGTTTCTGGGATTTGCACAGAACCACGACCAGGTGGGGAATCGCGCGACAGGCGACAGGCTGCACATGCGGACGTCGCTGGGACGGGTGAAGATTGCGGCGGCGCTGGTGCTGATGGCTCCGTTTGTGCCGTTGATTTTTCAGGGCGAGGAGTGGGCGGCGTCGTCGCCATTTTTGTATTTCACGGATCATGAAGAGGATTTGGGGCGGCTGGTGAGCGAGGGCCGCAAGAAGGAATTTGCGGCGTTCGGGTGGAGGCCGGAGGAGATTCCAGACCCGCAGCAGAAGGGGACGTTTTTGCGTTCGCGGCTGAAGTGGGCGGAGATCGCGGAACCGGAGCATGCGGGCGTGCTGGGATGGTATCGCGAGCTGATTGCGCTGCGGCAGACGCACCGCGACGACCTGGTGACGGGCGATGTGGAGGTAGAGTTTGACGAGCAGGCGCGCTGGCTGACGCTGCGTCGCGGGCGGTTTGTGGTTGCTCTGAATGCGGGGCCGGAGGCGGTGAAGCTGGCTGTGGCGCGGAATGCGAAGATGGTGCTGAAGTCCTGCGAGGATATTGTGCTGGCGGAGGATGGGCTGACGCTGATTCCGGATTCGGTGGCGGTGGTAGAGGGCAGCTTTTAGCTGCTAGTGTCCTGAGTCTGAAGTTTATTCAACAATTCGATTCATGGAAGCGATTCGAATAGCAGCACACAGGGGCTAAACAGGCTGCGGAAAAAGTCATGCATGAGTTACTTTTTCTCCACCGAGGTTTGATTTAAGACAGAAGCATGCGTGGAGACGATCAGAAGCAGACGGCGATGTTCAGCTATTTAACTTT